>Ga0208492_1000045_pt1 | contig 135889 bp, 113 predicted proteins | sample Subbioar_CSW14AB_FD_184820 | JGI IMG/M metagenome (GOLD analysis project Ga0208492, IMG submission 184820) | Serpentinite rock and fluid subsurface biosphere microbial communities from McLaughlin Reserve, California, USA - CR12Mar_CSW14AB (SPAdes) | ecosystem: Environmental > Terrestrial >...
ATCTCACAAAGATCGAATCAATCTGAAAGTGAACCTTTTAGCTCTGCAAAGACTTATTAAAAACCAATTGTTAAGGTTCCGAACAGTAATGATTTGTAAGCCTGAGGCAAACCTAAACTTTAAGAATTTGTAATTCTTACTCAAATTTTTAAATACAGCCATGCAACGTTCTGTAAAACACACTATTAAAAGTAATAACGCTTATTTTCTGACCCTCACAGTTGTGAATTGGGTCGACGCATTTTCCAGAAAAAACCATAGGGACATAATTATTGACTCATTAAAATACTGCCAAAAAAATAAAGGATTAATTGTTTTTGCTTATGTAATAATGACAAATCATATTCATCTGGTTGCAAACACTAATGAACCATTTTTACTAAAAGATGTAATTCGGGATTTCAAAAAATTCACAGCTAAAAGAATAATTGAAGAAATACAATGCGAACCGGAAAGCAGGCGGGAATGGATGCTCGCCTTGTTTCTGCTAAATGCAGCAAATAGTAAGAAGCATAAAGAATATAAATTTTGGAAGGAAGGGAATCATGCCATAGAATTATTCAGTAATAAATTTGTATGGCAAAAAATAAACTATATTCATAATAAGCCTGTTGCATCAGGTTTTGTTGAGCTTCCTCAGGAATAGCTTTATTCGCCTGCGAGGAACTATCAGGGCCTGGAAAGTATAGTAGAGGTTGAATACCTGGCTAAAAGGTGGATTACTGTTTAAGCGAATTATAAATTCGCAATACTTAAAACAAGCCGCAGGATTACAAATCATGCGGAGCTACAGAGGATTGTTTGGATATAATATACTGACCTTTTTTTCGTTAAAAGAACCAATTCCCGGAAGATTTAATTAATTCTCCTTCAATCCCCTGCCCGTTTTAACGATCTTGTTATCGCGTTTTAATTCAGCGATGATCTTGTCAAGAACACCATTCACAAATGTTTTACTGTTCGGCGTGCTGTATTCTTTACTGATGTCGATGTATTCGTTTAAGGACGCCTTTACCGGCACATTCGGAAGATAAAGGATCTCGGCAAGGGCCATTTCCATTAAAAGCATGTCCATATTGGCAATGCGGTCCACTTCCCAGTTCTGTGTATGCCTGCCGATAAGTTCTTCGAATTGCTGGTGATACAGAATTGTTTTGTTAAACAGGATGCTCATAAAATCCAGATCATCTTTTTCATCTTTTAAAAGCGGCTGCATTTTAAACTCGCCGTTAAAATCCTCAAAGTTGCGGATCACAGAATTAAACGCTACAAACGTATCGTCCGCCCAGTGAATATTTTTTTCTTCAAACAAAGAGATCAAAACTTCATTCTCGCTTAAATACTCGGTGATGATGGAAATAATAAATTCACGATCCTCTTTTGCTCCCGTATTTTCCAGTGCGAGATAAGCTTTGTACTCCTCGCCATTCCTGATCTCGTTAAAAATGCGGCGCACCACATCGTGGTCATTTTGCCAGGAGATTTTGCGTTTTTCGATCTGCTCTTTTAATTCTTTGCTGTTTGCCATGCTGGTCAATAAAGAATTATTTACGAATTTTAAATTCGGGTCCAGGTCTTCTTTATTCGGGCGGTGTTTGTTTTTGCTCTCATCGATCACCATCAAGGCCATATGATGAAGGTCGTTCACGAGGGCTAAAATAGAAAGATAGAGCTCCTGGATCTTATCAAGACTTTTAAATAACTCCTTTTCAAAGAGCGCGGTATTTGCCTTTTCGTGCTGAAAAAACGAATACAGGGCCTGCATTACTTTTATTCTTAAAAATCTTCTGTTTAACATTCTTATTTTCTTTAGACACGAATTACACTAATTCTTCACAACTTGTTTATTATCACCGCTTCGTGTTATCCACGGGTCCTGATAGCTACCAGGAAGTGCCCTGTTTGTTTACAATACCGCATTAATGCGTGCGATCGCTTCTATGCGTTGTTCTCCAAGACGATTGGCAGCCATATAGGTTGGGATTCCCTCCTTTTTTGCCAGCTGGAACAAATTGAATGTAGTATCGTAAATTTTTTCTGCATGCGTCATGGCACGTTCCCTGTTATAACCTTCCAGTTCATAATACACATTAATGATCCCGCCCGCATTCACAACAAAATCGGGAGCATACAAAATGCCCTGTTTACCGACTGCTTCGCCGTGGAACTTTTCGTCTGCCAATTGATTATTGGCGGCACCGCAGATTATTTTACATTTCAGTTTTCCTAATGTATCGTCATTTACGGTGGCCCCTAAAGCGCAGGGCGCATAAATATCAATATCGAGGTCAAACATCTTATCCGCAGAAACCACTTCTGCCTTGTATTTGGAGGCAGCAGCTTTTAAACGCTCCTCGCTGATATCGTGAATATAAACTTTTGCTCCGTCTTTAGTTAAATGGCTTACCAACACTTCACCCACGTGGCCAATTCCCTGCACAAGCACTTTTTTTCCAGACAGGCTGTCATTTCCCCATACTTCTTTTGCGCTGGCTTTCATGCTTACATAAACGCCATAAGCAGTAACAGGGCTAGGATCGCCGCTGCCACCCATATTCTCAGGAAGTCCGCTTACATAATCCGTTTCCATCTTAATGATCTCCATGTCACGGCTGGTCATAGCAACATCTTCGGCGGTGATGTATTTCCCACCGAGGCTGTTCACAAACTTTCCAAAACGACGCAACAGAGCTTCATTCTTAATTTGTTTAGGATCGCCGATAATAACCGCTTTCCCTCCACCCAGGTTTAAACCCGCAACTGAAGATTTATAGGTCATTCCGCGTGATAAGCGTAATACGTCCGTTAGCGCCTCCATCTCATTGTTATAGTTCCACATACGCGTACCGCCTAATGAAGGACCAAGAACTGTGTTATGGATAGCGATGATGGCCTTTAAGCCGGTAGCGTTATCGTTACAAAATAAAATTTGTTCATGGTTACTGAGGCTCATTTGGCCGATAACCGGATTTTTGACTAAATCGGAATTAGTTAAAGTTTTTACTTCCATGATTGGTTTGTGCAAAGATTGGCAAATTTAGGGTTATTGAGCCAATATACAAAAGAATTAGAGGGGCATCTCGTACAAAATCTCAAAAAAACTTACCTTTACAAGGTGAAGCATCTCAAAGTACTAAACGCCTATTTACTCAACTATAAATGGCACTTTTTAGGCGGCTTGTTGTTTGTTTCACTCTCTACAATCTTTGGAACCTACCAGGGTGTGATCGTCAGGAACGGCACCAATAAGATCATCGACATTATTAATGATCATACCGAAGCGGATCCCGGCGTCTTTATTCAGTACGGGGTCATAATAATAGCACTGGCATTGGTTAGCGGGCTTTTTATGTTCCTAATGCGGCAAACTATTATTGTAATGAGCCGGCACATTGAATACGATCAGAAAAATGAGATCTACAATCATTATCAGCAGTTGGACACCGGTTTTTACAAACGCAACACAACCGGCGATCTTATGAACCGCATCAGCGAGGATGTAAGCAGGGTAAGGATGTACACGGGTCCGGCGATCATGTACATCGCTAATACCATTGTAACCACTGTGACGATCCTGATCTTTATGCTAAAAGTAAATGTTACTCTTACCCTGCTCGTGTTTTTACCTCTGCCTGTCCTTTCCTACATCATTTACAAAGTGTCGGATCTGATCAGTAAACAAAGTACAAAAGTGCAGCAGGAGCTGAGCACCCTTACCACACAGGCCCAGGAAACATTCAGCGCCATCCGAATCATTAAAGCGTATGCCCGTGAGAATTTCTTCAAAGGCCAGATGGAACAAAAAAATGAAACGTACAAAAGTACCGCGCTTAAACTCGCCGCCATTGAATCGCTGTTTGCTCCCGTAATGGCACTGATGATCGGCTTAAGCGTCCTGATCACTGTTTGGTACGGTGGCAAACTGACTATTGAAAATAAGATCGAACCGGGGAATATCACAGAATTTATCCTGTATGTATTCCGGCTTACCTGGCCCTTTGCTTCCCTGGGCTGGGTGACTTCGCTGGTGCAGCGTGCATCCGCTTCGCAGGAACGCATCAACGAATTCCTGCAGCAGGAACCCACCATTAAAAACGATAATCCCGAGATCTATAAGATAAACGGCGATCTAGAATTTAAAAATGTAAGTTTTACTTATCCTGAGAATAATATCACCGCTTTAAAAAACATTTCTTTTAAATTAAAACAAGGTCAATCCTTAGGCATTACGGGACAGGTGGGTAGCGGAAAATCCAGCATTGTCAGTCTGATCACCCGGCAATACGACAGCACAGGCGGAGAGATTTTAATTGATAATAAAAATATCAAACAGCATAATCTTCATCTGCTTAGAAAAAATTGCGGCGTGGTGCCGCAGGAGGTTTTTCTGTTCAGTGATACGGTAGCAAATAATATTTCATTCGGTAGCCCGGAAAAAATAGTCGACCGAAAGTATATTGAAGAAGCCGCCAGGCAGGCAGGCGTATACGAAAATATTCTGGGCTTTGCCGATAAATTTGAAACGGTGGTCGGGGAACGCGGTGTTACTTTAAGCGGGGGACAAAAACAAAGGATCTCCATTGCAAGAGCCATCATTAACAAACCGCAGCTGCTCATTTTTGACGATTGTTTAAGTGCGGTGGATAGTGAAACGGAAGAACTGATCCTTGGTAACCTAAAAAAAGAAATGAAGGGTAAAACCAGCGTCATAGTGAGCCACCGCATCTCCAGCATCAAAAACGCAGACCTCATCCTTTACCTGAAAAACGGCGAGATTAGCGAAATGGGAACACATGAAGAGTTACTTGTCCTTGGAAAAGATTATTCGCATCTGAATCAGCTACAAAAACATTAGTTGAACTTACGTAGATTTCACAGATAAAACGTAACTGTTTACCAGACACAAATTACATTAGTTTTCACAAATTAAATAATCCCGGAACAATGCTGAAGGGGGGATCGGAGAATGGCCGGGCAGATCTTACTTCCGACTGAATGGATCGACAAGAGGTTTCGGTCTTACCGTTAACCTCATAATACATACCTCATACAAAAAACAGATCACCTTTATCACAAAACCACCTGCAACAAAACACCGATGTGGATACTTTTATGTATCCAAAAAAAAAGCTATGACCAAGTTGATCTATTCCCTTTCATTTACATTACTCAACATCCTGATTTTAAAAGGCCAGCCGGTAATCACTTCATTAAACCCGGTGGCAGGCGCAGCCGGCTCTACAGTGGTCATTAGCGGCAATAACTTTAATACCACCACCTCGCTGAACATTGTTTTTTTTGGGGCCACACAGGCAGTTGTGAATAACGCTACCGCAAATTCACTTACTGTAACGGTTCCCTTAGGTGCAAATAATTTTCCCTTAAGTGTTTTGAATACGGGAAGCAGCTTAACCGCTTATTCGAAACACGCATTTCAAAATAGTTTTTTCTGTCCGTCCGTTCTTACACCTTCTGTTTTAGCGAGCATGGTTAGTTTTACGGCCGGACAAAATATGGGAATAGCCGTTGGTGATTTTGACGGGGATGGGAAGTCGGATATGGCCGCATGTATGACCACCGGCGCTACTACCGGCACGGTGAGCATTTTCAGAAGTATCGCCACTTCGGGTACAATAAGTGTTTCGTCTTTCGCAGCAAAACAGGATTATACTGTACTTAATCCAAATGCTATAGCGGTGGCGGACATAAACAGCGATGGTAAACTGGACATTATCACCTGCGCTTATTCCAACAGCGATGTGAGCATTTTGAAAAACACAAGTAGCCCTGGTACAATTTCTTTTGCCGCTCCGTACACTTTTATAGTTGGTGGTGGCAGTGTGAAGCCTCTGGCCATAGCCATCGACGATCTTGACCAGGATGGAAAACCTGAAATCGTAACTGCGGATAACTTTCCCGGCAAGGTATCGGTGATCAAAAACAACAGTACTACCGGATCTCTTTCCTTTGCATCAAGTGTTGAATTCACGGCTGTTTCCCAGCCTTACGCTGTAAGCCTTGCCGATATTGACGGAGACGGAAAAAAAGACATCGCAGTGGCCAACAGTTATACCGGCTTTTGTGTATACCGGAATACTGCTTCAGGTGGAACAATCACCGCAGGTTCTTTTGCCGCGGCAGTCGATTTTACAAGTTCAATAGGTCCCTTTAGTATCGGAACCACCGATTTAGATGGCGATGGAAAAACGGACGTTGTTATTTCAGGTCTAAGCGTAGGCGCTATCGAAATTTATCGTAATACAGCCACCTCCGGGATCATCAATACTGCCAGTTTTGCTTCCCCTGTTTCATATACCACTAATGTTGGATGTTTATCCCTGGCACTGGCCGATATCACCGGGGATGGAAAGGCCGAGATCATTTTACCGTCAAATTCCAGCGGATCTTTAGTTGTCCTTCAAAACCAATCCACCAGCGGCAGCATGAATTTTTCATTAAGCACAGCCTTTTCTTCTTCAAGTGGACAAAAGCGATCGGCTGTTGGTGATATTGACAATGATGGCAGAAATGATATTTTGCTGGCAAACTTAACCACTTCGGTGCATGTGTATCGTAACCTCATGGGTCTCGGCAGCGCGGTGAGTAGTGTGAGTGTAACCTGCAACGGTGGCGCTGACGGACAGATCCTACTGAACGCGCTCACACAAAATACACACAGTGTCCTCTGGTCAAACGCCGCCACCAGTTATACCCTCGCTAATTTAACAGCCGGCCTGTACCAATATACGATCAGCAGCGGCACCTGCGCGTTAACGCAATCGATAAACATTGCGCAGCCTGCTCCAATTAATTTACTCGTAACTTCAAGTCATACTGTATTGTGTGAAGGTGAGACCGCAACGATCACGGCCAGCGGCGCCGGTTCTTACTCCTGGAATCCATCCGCCTCCGGCCCCACCATCACCGTGAGTCCCGCCACGACCACCACCTATGTTGTAACCGGTACCCTTAATGGATGCACAAACACTATAAGTTTCGTTCAACCTGCATCAACCTTTTCTCTTAATGTATCCACCACTACGTTATTGTGTACAGGTGAAACGGCGACACTCTACGCGACAGGCGCTCAGAACTATACCTGGACAGGCGTGAATGTAACGCCAGGTGTTACAGTGAGTCCCGTTGTTACAACAATTTATACTGTAACAGGACAAAATGCTGATGGCTGTTTAAAAACTGCTACACTTAACCTTGAAGTATCGGAATGCACAGGCTTGAAAAGAAATGAAAATCCGGATCTCTCTTTCACTGTATTCCCTAACCCCACCCAGGACATCTTTTTCCTGGACAAATATTTTTCGGGAAAAGAAATAACTGTCGAGATCTATACAACACTTGGACAAAAAGTATATAAAACAAATATTTCCCAGGAGAGGGTCAGTTTTTCTTTGGGTGCTTACCCTAAAGGTATTTATATCGTGAAGCTGAGTTCAGGCAGGATCACCGGTTATCAGAAAATAATAAAAGAATAAGGCTTGTTGTTATTCTTTTATTATTTCTCAGTTTAAACAGACTTGTCCTTGTATAGCAAAGCGTAAGGAGAACAATTGAACCTCGTGTTTATAATACCTATTCTGCTTCCAAGAGCGTTTGAAACGCTCATCTCATCTGTCCTCGTTACAAACGAGGACGAGATTGGTTACAAACGAGGGCGAGGTCTGGTTCTGTTTATTAAATAATTTTTGTAACAATAAGCGTAAGAGATCCCTCAAAATAAGGCATACATCTGTGCGCTCCGTATTTTTTATCCCAGCCCCCGGAAGCCAGGTCATCAGAAAGTCTTTTTACCAATACTTCCTCCATTCCTTTATCTAAAAAATCCCAGGAAGACTGCGAACGCCGGATGTCTTTATCCAACAAAGCCTCCGGGCGGGCATAAAAAGCTTCAATAAATCCGTCAACACAATCCGAAGGAATAGCTATTTTTTCCACTTCGCTTGTTCCCCCAAGTACCTGTGTTATGGTTTCTATTTTTGGAAAACGTTTACGTTCTACTTCAAGCAATTCAGGAAAATACTCTGCGCTCCAATAGCCTGTTAAAGCATCCGGGTCACAGGTCATTATGATCACTTTTTCCCTTGCAACACGTTTCAGTTCCATTAAACCCTTAATCAGATCCGGCCAGTGATGCAACGTGATCATAGCCATCACAGCATCAAACGAGTGATCATCAAATGGAAGTGCGTCTGCTTTGCCGATCAGTGCAGGTACCCTTCCCGATTTACGCTGGGCGCGCATTGTAACGGAAGGTTCAACCGCCAGCACATATCTGTCTTCCGGTTCATAAGAACCAGAGCCGGCTCCTACATTTAAAACAGTTTTAGCCGAACCTAAAGCTTTTTCAACATAAGCCGCAATGCGGAGATCGGTTTGCCTGTAAGTAGAATAACAGTGTCCAAGCTGGTCGTAATTAAACGAAGGGTTTTTGATCTCCATAAATGCAGGTTTAGTTTGACGATCTTTTAACGGAGATTAGTGTAAAATATTGCCAGGAATTTCCAGTGTTACAATAACTTTGTTCTGGCATATGACTATAAGCTGGTTAGCTTAGAATGCCCGAAAACGGTCAGCCTCAGTCTATTCTTTTTTAGACAGCTCCTTCTACCTGGCCATTCCTTCAATACCCGGCTTTCTTAACGCTCCAGATTATTTTTTATACCGTTTCCAGAACATTTTTTTCTGGTAAGGATAATTGCGATGGTTGGGAATATTATTTACGATCAACGCGACAATCAATAAAATCAAAACTCCTGACATCACTGGTGACAAGACATAATAAAATCCCAGCGCTTTGATTTTTTCAGAACCAATATTTGCAATAAGCGCCGTGGCGCCTCCCGGCGGGTGAAGTGTTTTGGTTATCTGCATGCTCACGATAGCCAGAGATACCGCAAGCGCAGATGCAAGCCATATGTCACCCGGCACAAGTTTATGAATACAAACTCCTGCAAGGGCAGAAACAAAATGCCCGCCAACCAAGTTCCTTGGCTGGGCAAGCGGACTGTTTGTTGCGCCAAAGATCAAAACGGCGCTGGCTCCGAAAGACCCGATTAAAAAAATATTATCTATTTCCCCGAACCTCGTTCCCTGTATGAGCCCTACCGCTCCTATTCCAATAAACGCGCCAAGAAATGTCCACAGATGATCTATTGGCTCTACAATTGTTTGTTTATATACCACATATTTTGCGATCCGGTAATTACGCCTGATTTTTTCCTTCATCATGAACTGCAAAGATATGGAAGATTGTTGGAATGAGTCCGCCGGAGCCGGTTTGAAATATTACAAACTAAAAATCTGGCCTGGTAGCGCGCTATGAAAACCATCCTTAATAAGCTCCCGCGACTGAAAGCTCTGCGGATCCAATAATGGATTTGTATGATTAAAATGTATAAAATAAATTTTATCTTTTTGCGCCGATGTAAGTGTCTTGAAACGCTCTATGCTTTCTGTCACAAAAGGATGCGGGATCTTCGAAATGTCCCTGTTCTGAATCTCTTCCCCGCTGTAAAAAGTGCCATCGATAAACACATAATCCGCTTCGATGATCTCTTCCGAGATATTTTTATCCCATTTGTCCCATTTATCAATATCGGGAATAAACAGAACTTTTTTGTTTGGACCAACGATCCGGTATCCCACGGTTTCAGAATACTCGTCACGGTGTGGTACCAGGAAGGGGGTGACTTTTATCGAAGAAGTGAGCCGGACTTCTTTTCCTGCATCAAGAACTCTGAGTTCAACGTTATTTAATTTAACCAGCTGGTTCCAGGGCCCATTGGTTTCCAGGTAAGTTTTCATCCGTGGCATCACGTAAACACTTACACAATCTGTGTTCATGGCCTCTTTTCCAAGATACATAAGTCCCGTATAATGGCCAATATGCGCATGACTCAGAAGAATTCCATCCGGAAGATCGCCTGTTTTGAAAGAAGAATAATTTTTTAATGCACGTAATTGTGAAGGCAGGTCCGGTGTGGCTTCAAAAAGATAATTTTTGCCGTTGGCCGGATCAACTAAACCCAGCGAAACCACTTTTCTTTTTTTATCCGGATCTGAAAATAAATTTTCGCAGCATTTTTTTTTGCATCCCGGGTGAGGCGAACCGCCATCCTGTATAGTCCCCAAAATGATCAGCGAAGGAATATTGGTCTTTGGATCCTGATCCCGTACCGGTTTTTCTTTTTCAGGGAGGCGCGAAGTGCAGGAAAAAAGCAAGACTAAAACTATAAAACTTACTGATCTCATTCTAATTCCGTTACATTGTTATTTTTTCTCGCACAAATAAAAATTCACACCCATATTAAAAGTAGTTAATCCAAAATTCATATTCAATCCTCCCGATCTGTTTTCATTTAGCTTAAGCCCACGCAGGTAATTTTTCCTGATCCTGTAGTCGTAAGAAAAAGTTCCAAAACTCACTTCAATACCAATTCTTCTCCTGATAAAATAAACAAACCCCGGCCGCAGACCAGCCGTCACCCCTTTGATCTCTCCATTAGGCTCCCTGGTAAACGTAACTAACCCCCCACTGTTCCCTTTGTGTTTACCTTCAGTAATGCCAGAAACGTAGACAACATCCAGCTGACAAAAAAAAGCAAGTTTGTTCTCTGCGATCGTTTTGTAAAAACGGCTGAAAGCCCCGATGGAATATTCTTTACCGGTATAGGTACTCTCGTCTATTTGCTCCCCGAGATTTAACTGAGAATGAGTTGTTACCTTTGAAATTGTTTTGGTATGTCCTCCTAAAAGACCAAGCACAAACCCATTTCTGAAAAAATAACCGAAACGCGCATTCCCACGCATCATCTGATCTGAGTGACTATCGTAATATGTGCCGGGACCTATACTGTTATTTTTATTCCGTGAATACCCTCCGTTCAGCCCCAGCAGAGCATCATCCTTTTTAAACTGTCCTGCGCCGGTAAAATTCAAAACTATGGCGAAGAGTACTAAAATATTTTTTTTCATTTTCCTGTAATGGGGTTTTGTTGTGTTTATCGTTTTAAAAAGTTCATGATTTTCTGCCGGCATTAACTTTTCTTTCTACTGACATGATCCTGTAGAGGCAAGATGAAAAGGACCGCTGCTTTTTGTGTCTGCGCCAGTAGATTGTAAGGATAACGATGAAATGACCATACTCGTTTATACTTAACATATTTTCTCTTTTTACCTCCAGCAGCTATAAGTTCCGCAAATAACTTTGTTTTTCGGGCCGTTAGACTTTTTTTTGTAACCAGTCCTGTCTCATGACCGGAATGATCATATTCCCTGATAAGCAAAAACCACCATGTGCCGTTATGAACATTTGTTATGGCTTTTTAACATCATAACGTAAACAAACTTTTAATTTGTGAGTAAATTAGCTAAAGCAATCTTTTACATTTGGTCATGAGATCTTTTATCACTAAACTATTTTATATCCTCCCCTTTATACTTTTTTCAGGTATTCTCAACGCACAGGATGACGATGAGGATTCCAAATCCGAAAAAAAGTGGTGCAACGAAAACCTTGAGAAAAAAGCGATTTCCAATTACGAAAAAGGAATTGACAAAAAAAAATACAAAAAGCCGGAGCGCATGGAGTACCTGAAAAAGGCTCTGGAAATTGAACCTGATTTTGCTGAAGCTTTTCTGGCCGCAGGTTTAGAATTTATTGCAACCGCCAAAGTAGATAACAAACCTTTCAGTACAGCTACTCCTTTTTTTTACAAAGCCATTGCGAATTGTCCACAGATCCACAGCGATCCTTATTATTATATTGGATTTGCTTATTATGAGCAACAAAAAAATGATTCAGCCATAAAATATCTGCAAAAATTTATTTCGTTTAAGGACGAGGACCAGAAAAAATTCGCCAAGCCAGATGTGTGGGAAGCGCAAATGTACCAGGCTAAAATGATGGTGAAGTCTGCCAAGAAAGAAATGGGGCTGAAAAAAAATGTGCAGTTCGATCCAAAGGTAGTGAAAGGTGTATCCACCGAGCGTGACGAGTACCTTGCTTACATTTCCCCAGACGATAAAAGTTGTTATTTTGTGAGACGGGTACCCGCACAAAGCATGAACCGTGTTTCGGCAAGTGACGCTGAAAAAGAAGTTTTTATGCTCGCAAAACGTGAAAAGAACGGCTTGTTCAATTCCGGCGAACCCATGGGCGTGCCGTTTAATACTACAGACGATAACCAGGGCGGGTGCAGTATTTCCATCGATAATAAAACTCTGTATTTTGCCATGATGCGCCAGGAAGGACTGCCACAGCCGAACTGCGATCTGTATGTGAGTGAATTCTCAAATGGAGATTGGGGCGAGATCCGCAAGCTGAGCGCCAATGTAAATGACCGCAAATACTGGGATAGTCAGCCAAGCATTGCCTCTGATGGTGTAACTCTTTATTTTGCAAGTGACAGGCCCGGAGGTTATGGTGGTATTGATCTGTATTACACCGTGAAAGATCAGAAAACTGGACAATGGAGTGTGCCGCAAAACCTGGGTCCCACCATTAACACTCCCGGTGATGAAAAAACGCCCTTTATTCACAGCGACAGTGAAACGCTTTACTTTAGCAGCACCGGTCACTATGGCTTTGGAGCCTACGATATTTTTTATACACGCCGGAATGAAAAAGGAATTTGGGAAGAGCCCGAAAATATTGGTGCCCCGATCAATGGATATACGGACGATACCGGATTTTTCGTAAGTACGGACACCAAAACAGGCTATTTTTTCAGTTATGACGAAGGTAAAGTAAGGGGCCGCGGTGTCGGGCGTTACGATCTTTACGGATTTGATCTTTATAAGGAAGCGCGTCCGCAGCAGATCTCTTTTGTAAAAGGTAACATTACCGATAGTTCGGGAAATAAAATCAGCGGATCTGTTGTAGAGATCAAAGACGTTGCCACCAAGCAGATTTCATTCGCTACTGTTGACAGCTTAAGCGGAGAATACATGCTCGCGGTAAAAAAGAACACTGACATTGTCCTCACCATGAAAAAAGAGGACGTGGCTTTTAATGTGACATATATCAGTCATAAAGATATACACTCTTTTGAAGATGAGCCTGCCGTTGTAAATATTGTTGTAAAAGAAGCCAAAGAAGGCAACAGCTTTGTGATTGATAATATTTTATACAATACAAACAGCGCTGAACTTAAAAAAGAAAGTCGTATTATTCTGGAAAGCTTTGCACAATACCTGAAAGAAAATCCAAAAATAAAAGTGGAGATCCAGGGTCATACCGACAATGTTGGTAACCCAAAAGATAACGAAGCCCTCAGCACCAACCGTGCCTTCTCGGTAAAAGCCATGCTTGAGGAATTTGGAGTAGACGGCAAACGCATCCTCGCAAGGGGCTTCGGGCAAAACAAACCTATTGCCGATAATAATACGGAAGAAGGCCGGGCTAAAAACCGAAGAACTGAGTTTCAGATCCTGGAGAAATAGAAATTAACTTTTTGAAAAGATCTCCTGGGCGGATAATATGGAAGAGGGACTCATCGGTCAGAACCGATCCGTAAATATTTTTATCTTTGTTTATCAGACCTCTTCCTATGAAAGTGTTTTGCGTGATAACGTTCCTGAGTCTGAACCTATTCATTCACTCTCAAACTTATTTTACAAAACACTTTAGCGTAAACGATGGATTACCCAGTAATCATATTTACAAGGCGCTACAAGATAGTAAGGGATACATATGGTTTGCGACCGATAACGGAATCAGCCGGTTCGATGGGAAGCGCTTCAAAAATTTCACGTCAAGGGACGGATTGCCGGATAATGATGTCTTTGACCTGAGAGAAGATTCATGGGGAAGGATGTGGCTGAGCTGCTTCAGTAATCACCGCTGTTATATTTATGAGAACAAAGTCTATACCCATGAAAACGATTCTTCTCTGAAAAAACTTACCGGTGACACCTATTGTAAGTTCATCTCATTTCAAAATAAAATAATTATCAATCTGCAGCCGCCCTATGCCACTTACGAAATAAATGAAAGTGGGAAACTTTCTCGTTTACCTTTGAAAACATATGGACTCGAAGCATTCAGAGACCATCTGATCATCACTTCGCCGCATGGATCCTATTTTTATCTGCTGAACAATCGTTACACGGTTGTAGATTCGCTGTATTTTTCGCCTGAATTAAAACGGGTGTCCAACGATCCGGTCACGTCCGTTTGTCCAACCGGCGAGAACCGCTTTATCGTCTTAATGAAGAACGGCAGTCATCCTGAGTACAAAATTGTGGGCGACAGGATTGTACCTTGTGAGATGATTCGTAACCAGGATACTTTTGTCAGGCTGCAGGTATTTGGGGACCACCTTTGGATGAATAAAGATGTTAAAGGGATCATACCGGTAACCGACAAGTTGCTACCTGACATGACCAGACCTGTGCTCTTTCCAGGTAAATTAATATCCAGTTTTATGGTCGACCGGGAAGGAAATTACTGGGGCTGCTCCTTTAGCGAAGGAGTTTATCTCATTCCTAATAACGCTTTTCTTTACCAATTTACCCGCGACCAGCTGACTCAGAAAACACCCGTAAAAATCACTTCATTTAAAAAGGAAATATATGTCGGGTTTAACAATAGTGATGTTGAAGAACTCCGATACAAAAGGCTATACCGAAACCTGATCAGTCCTCATTCGCTAACGAACCAGAAAAAATTATACTGTTTGCATGCCGACAGCCTGAGCATTTTATTGTCACGACCCGATGGTATTGTTACCATAGATAAAAAAACCGGCGTACAGAAACGGTTCAGGGTTGACAATGTTAAGTGGGTACATAAGGAAAGGGATTACATACTTTTTGGAACGCATATGGGAGCCTTCATGCTTTCTGCTTCCGGGAGGCTGCCGGTTCCTGTTTTTTATGGCCGCACCACCACCGCTTACCTGCGTAATAATGGAGATTTGCTGGTGGGCACCGTCAATGGTCTGCAGGTATGCAGGAAAGACAGTTCCGGGCGCTGGAACCAGGAGAAAATGTTTCCGGAAGTGCTTGGAGAAACGCGGATCTCCTGTATCAGCGAAGCGGGCGATGTGCTCGTCATTGGTACAGTACAAAGGGGACTCCTGATGGTGAAAGGATCGGACTATGAATTTGTAGAACTGAATAACAACATCACTGATTTTAACTGCAACGATTTTTTCATCGATGCACATGAGAACATATGGGTCGCTGCTTTTGAAGGTTTATTCAGAATCTCCTTCAATGGCGATATTCACAACTATCAAACATCGCGGATCAGCGCATTTAACGGGTTGCTTTGTGATATTGTGAATGACGTAGTGGTAGTGGATGATACTGTTTATGCGGCCGGGTCGGAAGGGATTTCCATTTTCCCGGCCAATGAACGCAGTGTAGCCTTGAAGACACCTCCCAGCGTTTTCATTGATGAAGTACTTGTAAATGGCGTTTCCTTTGGCAATACGGATAAAATCCTTCTGCCGCCTAATTCTGACAATATTGAATTTCGTCTTTCAGGGATCGATTTTAAAAGCCTCGGCAACATTCTTTTCAGATACCGTGTTATTGGTCTCAACAATAACTGGCAGCTGAGCGCCAATAATTTCGTGCGTTTTGAATCATTGCCTCATGGTGAGTATCGTTTCGAGGTTATGGCTATGAATGCACAGAACATCTGGTCTGCTGAGCCAGCCGTCTTCCGGATCATAGTCGCCCCTTACTGGTGGCAGGAACTCTGGTTCCATAGCCTTGTACTTGCTCTTCTAATATTGTTCGTCTATTTGATCATGCGCATATTGCTCTTGCGCAAACATTCAAGGGAATTGCGGCAGGCCGCTATGAAACGACACATCGTCGAAACAGATTTGCGGGCGATCAAAGCTCAGATCAATCCTCACTTTGTATTCAACACCCTACATGCGGTGCAGTATTTTATCTCCAATCATCAGAATGATGAGGCCGAGCATTACATTTCGAGCATGGCTCAGCTCATTCGGAGAACCCTCGATTTTTCAAATAAAACCAGCGTAACGATCGGGGAAGAAATCATGTATCTTGAAAATTACCTGCAGCTGGAGCGCCTGCGGTTTGACGACAACTTTAAATTCGAGATAAGGAACCGCCTTCCCGAAAATTCAAAGGCTATTGAAATTCCACCTATGGTGCTACAGCCACACGTTGAAAATGCGCTCAGACATGGTTTAAAGAACAAACGAAAGGGACTTAAAAAACTAGACATCCGCTTCCAGCTTTTGGATAATAACCTGGTATGTGAAATAGAAGATAACGGCATCGGCAGAAAGCAGGCGGCAGAGAATAAACGTACAAGCCATTCAACAATCTCACTTGGAACAGAGCTCTCACAAGCGAAACTCAACATTTATGAATACCTGAAAGGTAAAAAGGTAAACACTGAAATTACAGACCTTTACCACGCCGATACAAACATCCCTGCAGGCACCATTGTACGCATCACCATCAATCAATAAACCATGATCTCTACAATAATCATAGAAGACGAACCCCTTTCCATCAAACACATCGCTGGTATTATTTCCAGATTCTGCCCTATGCTGGAGATCAGGGGAACAGCAGACTCAGTAACAGAAGCTTTTGAACAGATACACCTGTTAAAACCTGAGCTGGTTTTTCTGGACATCGAGCTCGCGGGGCAAAATAGCCTTGAACTCCTTGATCGGCTGAACCACTCAGAATTTGAGCTGATCCTGGTAACTGCTCATGACCAATATGGGATCCAGGCTGTAAAACATAACGCCGCGGATTATGTTTTAAAACCCATTGATAAGATGGAATTCTTAAACGCTGTTGAGAAAGCAGTTAAACGTATCCAGATTAAAAAGCTGGCTGGCTCCGCCGCTGCCTTGTCGGACTATCAGAAATTCCCATCCGGCCGCCTTACATTGCCTTCCATGGATGGGTTATTGTTTGTAGATATAGACAAAATCGCCTATTGCGAATCAGAGGGCAGGTATACCCGGTTCGTTCTGGCGGAGGGGGCTAAACAAATATTGGTTTCGAAAAACCTTGGCGAATTTGAAACAATTCTTCCACCCGACCGATTTGTCCGCATCCATCATCATTCTATTGTGAACATCGGTCATATTGAAAAATATGTGAAGGGCCGTGGCGGATACGTCATTATGAAAGACGGCAAGCAACTCTCGGTGTCTTTCCGGAAAAGAGATTCCTTTCTGTACAAGCTCGGGTAACACAACCCCGGTATAGCGCAATTATCGCATCAGACTGCGCGCCTGTTACATTTGTTCCACGCACGAGTTACTTCTGTTTATGAAAGTCTTTCATTTTGAGTTCTCTTTGCCTTACAAAAGGCGGATTCCGAAAAGCCTGAGATAGAGTAGGAATATTTAAAAAATTCAGTTATGAAGCATACATCTAAAAAGAGCTTTTTGAAGCTATTGCTTTTGGGCGTTTTCGCCCTGTTCATGAAACCAGTGTTTGCGCAACCGGCTTTATGCGATGATCCATGTCCACCGGGTCCTTTGCAAACGATGAGAATAGATCTGTGTAAATTCACCTGGACAGGTGTTGTAACAGACCCTGCCATGAACTCATGGAATGATACCATTGAGGATGCACCCTATATTTTTGTCATTATCAATTACAGGACCAGATCATGCGATGGAGCGCTGATCATTGACAGTTATGTTTATGTGGATAACCGTGATTACTGGACCAACGACCATCTCCCATTCGGCTGGACTGCCAGCCCCCCTATCAGTTCCGGTTGGTCTGTCCCTTGTCCTGCCGCGAGCCTTCCCATAAAAGATGCTATCAGAGATGCAATAGATTTGCTGGTGGATAGTCTCAGCAGTCCCTCTATAGCGCAGCAGGCGGTTTATTTCAGAGGAGCCTGCTATTCGCTGGTACACCTAAGCTTTCCAAGCGGAGCCTTCTGGATGCAGCAGTTTGATGTTATTGGTGGCGGCACACGCTGGGATACCGTTTATTTCTCTCCAAACTCGCCTGTAACTCAAAGCATTCCATGCAATGACGCGTGCTGTAAAGTAACATTTACCAATGATGTTGTAACGTTAGCTAACGGAGAAACAACTTACAACATGAGGGCGTTATATTATGAGAGCGACGGGACCTGTGAAGTGCAACCGCTTCCAGACTACGGCCTTTATCCTAACAAGTTTGAAGCAAAAATATGGGATCCTTTAACCTTAACTTATAATACGATCACAGGACTGATTGTAGGCCAGGATTCCTGCGAGCTCACCTGCTCTCAGTTTTGCCCCGCATGGATACCAGACGGCAGCCGGCCAACGGGCATCAGTTCAAATGAGGCTCCATTTGAATTTTCGGTAAGACCTACGCTTGTAGATGATCTTATCCGCTTTACAAGCAATAAACCCATTGTCAAAGTAGCGGTTTATGATATGACCGGCAGGCTGGTTTTAACTGTTGAGAAGTTAAACAACAATGAGCTCGATGCCTCGGAGCTCACCAAAGGGCCTTATTTTGTACAGGTGCATTTTACAGGAAATGAAACGCGGACAGTAAAAATCCTTAAACAATAGTACTATGTTCAGGTAGTGGGTGATCTGTACTTCTTTTTTGCTACCATACATTAGAGGCTGTCTCAAAAGGACAGTCTATTTTTTTGTTATCTTTCCAGCCACCTCAATGATTTCTTTTCTACTTACGAAATGAATTTTAATAAGGGGATTACTAAAGGAAGCGCTCGTGTGAAAAACGTCATTACTTCGTCTTTTGCGAATTATTTCGTTGAAATTACTGCTCCTTAAACCAGCCAATGCAAAATGCTACAGAAAACGCTCCACTGCTTTAGGTAAATACTCAAATTCCAGCAGCTGTATTTTTTTAGCTAAACTTTCCGGAGTGTCTGTATCAAGAATTGATGAAGTAGCCTGTAAAATAATTTCACCTTTGTCGTATTCTTCGTTTACATAATGAATAGTGATCCCGCTTTCTTTTTCTTTGTTTGCGAGAACCGCGCGGTGCACATGCATGCCGTACATTCCCGCCCCGCCATACTTTGGCAGTAGAGCAGGATGCAGATTAATGATCTTGTTTGGAAATGCCCTGACAAATGCTTCCGGGAGCTTTAATAAAAATCCGGCAAGGATGATCAGGTCTATTTTTTCGACTTTTAAGAATTCTATCAGCTGGTCCGTATAATTTTCAAGCGCCGCCTTGCTCACGATTTGTACATTTTTTTTGTATTTCTCGGCGCGCGCAACTACTCCGGCATTATCCTTATTGGTAACAACCAGTTTAATTTTTATCCGCGGGTCATTCGCAAAATACCTGAACAGATTTTCAGCATTGGTTCCCTCTCCACTTGCAAATATGGCCGCATTGATCATGGCCGCAAAAATACTTATTTCTAACCACTCAGACGCAAAGGGCACAAAAAACACCATGCTTTTTTGAAACATTTATTTTACACTTCAGTTCCTGGTATTTCCAGTGATCTGACCGTCTTAGTGGTTTCCTTAAAAGAATTCCTTACTTTTAGGCTCTATGATTTTAGACTTCATTACCTGGGATCCCTCTCCCAATATTTTCACAATTCCCGGCATTGATTGGCCGGTGCGCTGGTACGGTTTAATGTGGGCCTTCGCATTTATTGCCAGCTTCTTTTTCATGAACAAGGTATTTAAAAAAGAAGGCCGGACAGATAAGGAACTTGATACTCTTACCTTATACATTATACTCGGAACAATTCTTGGAGCCAGGCTTGGGCATTGTCTTTTCTACGGCCCCTGGTTCGATGAATATACACCAGACGGGTACCTCATCCAGGAAGGTTACCTATCACATCCGCTGAACCTGCTCAAAATATACGAAGGTGGACTTGCCAGTCATGGCGGGGCCATAGGGATTATTACCGCGATGATCCTTTATTGCCGTCGTACAAAAGAAAACTGGTTATGGCTGTTTGACCGACTGGTGATCGTTGTTCCCCTGGCCGGAATGTTTATCCGTTTGGGAAACCTGATCAACAGTGAAATTGTGGGCAAAGTAACCAATGTGCCCTGGGCCTTTATCTTTAAGAATGACGATACGGATAAATACAATCTTGCGCAGCACGGTATCCCCATTCCTCCCAGGCATCCGGCGCAATTGTACGAAGCTGTTTTTTGTTTGTTCCTGTTTATTTTTATGTATTGGTTCTGGTATAAAAAACGGAATACCGTGGGCCCGGGCTTTATGTTCGGTATGCTCTGCGTGATCTTATTTATTGAGCGTTTTATCGACGAGTTCTTTAAAGAAAATCAATCGCTTTTTGAAGACGCGCTTCCAATTAATATGGGACAGATCTTAAGTATTCCTTTTATTATAATTGGAATTATCTTTATGATCCGCTCATTTAAAAAAGAGCCGAATTCTTATAAGCGGGAATTAAAAGCCGCAGATTAGGATTCATACCCTGAAACACTGATAGTTCCCTGAAGGGATTTGTTTCTAAAAAAATTAATTCATCCGGATCGTTTGTTTCCTGTCAGGTCCTACTGAAACAATAGAGATTGGCGTGTTTACCGCCTTTTCAATGAACTTAATATAGTCCATTAACGCAGCCGGCAATTTTTCCTTGCTGTCAATTGCAGTGAGGTCCACATTCCAGCCTTTTACTTTTATGGTGATTGGCTTCAAATACTGTGGATCGATATTATAAGGAAGATAATCTATTTTTTCGCCTTTGTGATCATAGTGTGTGCAGATCTCGATTTCTTCAAAGATGCTGAGAACGTCTGCTTTCATCATCATCAACTCCGTAACGCCGTTCACCATTACCGCGTACTTTAACGCCGGAATATCCAGCCAGCCGGTACGACGCGGACGTCCTGTAGTGCTGCCAAATTCCCTTCCTTCCTGGCGCATCCTTTCTCCGGTTTCATTTTCCAGTTCAGTAGGAAACGGTCCGCTGCCAACACGGGTACAATATGCTTTAAAGATCCCGATCACGTTTGCAATTTTATTGGGAGGAATTCCAAGCCCATTACAAGCTCCCGCACAAATCGTATTGCTGCTGGTTACAAAAGGATAAGACCCAAAATCAATGTCCAGTAAACTTCCCTGTGCGCCTTCACACAAAACCTTTTTACCCGCCATCATCGCTTTGTTCAGGTAATGCTCGCTTTCCACAAACTGAAGGTTTTTCAGGGACTCAATCGCTTCAAACCATGCCGGCTCTAACTCCGCGAGATTATACTGGTAATTGTGATACGATAAAAGCTGTTTGTGTTTTTCAACCAGGGCATCGTATTTTTCTTTGAACTCATTTGTTTCGATATCGCCGATACGTAAACCGTTGCGGCCTGTTTTATCCATATAGGTAGGACCAATTCCTTTTAAAGTAGAGCCGATCTTGTTCTTACCTTTCGATGCTTCACTTGCGGCATCAATTAAACGATGTGTGGGAAGGATCAGGTGCGCGCGTTTGCTGATGATCAGTTTGGATTTTACATCAACACCGAGTTTTAATAAAGCGTCGATCTCTTTTTTGAAAATTACCGGATCGATCACAACGCCGTTACCAACAATGTTAATCGCTGTGGGATGAAAGATCCCACTCGGAATAGTATGCAAAACGTGTTTTATCCCGTTAAACTCAAGCGTGTGCCCTGCGTTAGGGCCACCCTGGAACCTGGCAATAATATCATAGTCAGGGGTTAACACGTCCACGATCTTTCCTTTCCCTTCGTCACCCCATTGTAATCCTAATAATACGTCCGCTTTGCTCATAATTTTAAGTCGAAAAATAAAGGCCAAATGTACTAAAAAGACAAGGGTTTTTTAGGAATCTTTTGATAACTTTTTAAATAAAGCCCGGTCCGTAAAAAGGACTTAATTCCTTACATTTGAATGAATTGACTTTAGTAACCGGCAATTATAACAAATCCGTGAAGCTTATTTTTTCCACTTTCATATTCTTTTGCTTCGCGCTTCTTTCCTGCATTTTGAAAGAACTGGGAAAACTACCTGTTTCATTTAATGAAAAAACACATACATGGGATGGCAACATGGATACTTCTGATTAAAGTTTAATTATTAAATTTATAGCGGTGCAAAAAATAACCATAGCCATCGACGGGTACAGCAGCTGCGGCAAAAGCACACTGGCAAGGGCCCTGGCGCAGAAACTTCACTACGATTATCTTGACACCGGGGCCATGTACCGTGCCGTTACCTTCTATGCCATCCGGCTGGATCTCATTGACGAAAATGGGGTCATAAATACGGAAGGCCTGATAAATGCCCTTCCTTTGATCGATGTAGAATTTGAGATGAATCCCAGAACCCATCACTCAGATGTTTTTTTAAACGGAGAAAACGTAGAGCGTGAGATCAGAACAATGAAAGTTAGTGACCTTGTAAGCAAAGTAAGCGCTATTAAAGAAGTACGTGAAAAAATGGTGGCCCTCCAGCGAAAAATGGGCAAGCGCAAGGGAGTTGTATTGGATGGTCGCGACATTGGCACCCATGTTTTTCCAAAAGCCGAGTTAAAATTGTTTATGATCGCCGACCCGGATGTACGGGCAAAAAGAAGGCAGGCTGAATTCAGCAGCAAAGGTCAGTACTTTACACTTGGTGAAGTTGAAATGAGCCTGTTAAAACGTGATATGGCGGATATCAGCCGCGAAGAAAGTCCGCTGACACAGGCAGAAGATGCCTTAGTACTGGATAACAGCGACCTCAGCAAAGAGGAACAGTTGGAATTTGTACTTAAATTAATTTCGGATCTGCAGTATATTTCAAGAGAAGAGCAATCACATCATTGAAAGGGAAGCAAGACAGAAGAACCCTAAGGGAACCATGACTGTTCCGTCCTGACTTCCTTCTGTCCTATTTCCCGTGGGTCCTGCTCCTTGCCTCTTAGAAAACTAAACAGCCACATTGTGTTCTCTCAACGCATCATTCAGCGAGGTTTTAAGATCTGTGCTGGCTTTACGTTTGCCAATGATCAGTGCACAAGGCACCTGGAATTCACCGGCCGGAAATTTTTTGGTGTAACTACCCGGAATAACAACACTGCGCTCAGGCACATAACCTTTCGTTTCTATTGGTGAAGAACCGCTTACATCAATAATTTTTGTGCTCTGCGTTAACACCACGTTGGCGCCCAGCACTGCTTCCTTCCCCACTCGCACACCTTCTACCACAATACAGCGTGAACCAACAAAACAATCGTCTTCTATAATCACAGGAGCGGCTTGCACTGGCTCCAGTACACCGCCAATGCCAACACCTCCGCTCAAGTGCACATTCTTCCCGATCTGGGCACAGCTTCCCACCGTAGCCCAGGTATCTACCATGGTTCCTGAATCTACATAGGCACCAATATTCACATAACTTGGCATCATGATCACTCCGCTTGCGAGGAACGCTCCGTAACGGGCTACAGCATGTGGCACCACACGTACACCGAGGCTGGCGTAATTTGTTTTAAGCGCCATTTTATCGTGGAATTCCATAGGCCCAACCTCGAACGTCGTCATTTTTCGTGTTGGGAAATAAAGGATCACCGCCTTTTTCACCCACTCGTTTACCTGCCAGCTGCCATCAGGCATTGGCTGGGCAACACGGAGCTGACCCAGATCCAGTTGTTCGATGACTTCATTAATAGTATTTACGGTATGTTTGTCCTGTAACAAACTGCGGTTGTGCCATGCGGCTTCAATTATTTCCTGCATACGATGGTTTTCATTTAGGGACGACAAGATAACAGTTTCACCTGTAATCGTTTTTTATTTTCCCAACTATTTCCCAACAAAAAAGAAACCCCGGTGCAAATTATCCAGGGACCATTTTTCATTTATCTTATAAAGCGGAATCTTATAGCGTGATGGAAAAAGAGATTAAAATGCTAAATTTGAATAAGATGAAAAACGCGCTTTTGATCCTTCTTGTTTTAAACATTCGAAGCAACCTGCTGAGCCAATGTGTTATTTCAGGATTGTCTTCCACATATTGCGCCAGCTCGTCTGCAAGCAGCATATCGGTAAGCCCGGCTGGCGGAACATTGTCCGGCCCAGGTATTTCGAATTCTATGTTTAACCCTTTGATGGCCGGTACAGGAACTCAAACTGTCAGTTATTCCTATTGTTCCAGTTCTTATTCTTTGGAGTCCCTCACATTTAATCAGCCCGTGTATTCTCCAATATTTGTAAGTCTTGGAGACAATCAAATGAGCGCGCAATTACCAATAGGTTTTACCTTCAGGTTTTTCTGTAACGACTATACCGATTTTTATATAAGCTCCAATGGATTTATCACGTTCTCTTCCCAGCAATCTTCCGGCTGTTGCCAAGGACCGGCTCTACCCGCACCAGGCGTAAACAATATAATTGCCTGCGCCTGGACGGATCTGGATCCTTCACAGGGTGGTACGATAAGGTATAGTTTAATGGGAGCCGCTCCAAACCGGATACTGCTGGTTTCTTTTAACTGCGTTTTTCACAAGACGGGACAGGGTCCGGTTTCTTCAGAAATACTTTTATATGAATCCAGTAATGCTATTGAAATAAGCACGATCACAAAACCAATCCCAACAGGCACCATTCAGTATAATACTACTATGGGCATTCAAAGCGCCAACGGGCAGGCATATGTTGTTCCCGGCAGAAATGGCACCTCTACCTGGGCAGCCACAAATGAGCTTTACAGGTATATACCGGGGGTAGATTGCTCATATACCCAAACTGTCACTGTATATCCAAACCCAACTGTAACTGCCATTGCTTCGGAAAGTTATATCTGCGCTGGGGAAACAGTAGTATTAAACGCATACGGCAGTACAAATTACGTTTGGAATAATTCTCAGACAGGACCTACCGTAACCGGATCTCCGACTGTAAATACTACTTACACAGTTGTCGGAACAAATACGACCGGCTGTGCGGGAAGCGGAACAGTACAGGTAAAGGTTTCCGGTTGTAATATTACGGATGAAAAGTCTATTTCCCAATCTGACTTGTTTAAAGTATTCCCCAACCCTGGTAATGGGCCTGTGGTAATTCGATCGCATTCAAATTTAAAAATAGAAATTAAAAATGACCTTGGTGAAAATATAAGCGAAATGGAGCTTTCCGAGCTTAACAATTACAGTATTTCATTTTCCGGATTAGCGCCTGGAATATATGTTGTGGTGGCGCAAAAGAACAACCGCCGGATGATCCAAAAAATAATTATAGGAAATAATTAATTCTATCTGACTATTTTCACGATCATAAAGAGTCTGGTTTAGTCGAGACGCGTAAAAATTCCTGGTTTTAATTATGACTTTACGATAGTGTCTAATAATTAATGCCGATATTTGGTCAATAATTACTAATCGGCAATAATCATCCATATTCTGAACTGAGGGATAAAATAATAGCCGGAACGAAACTGGCATTTGAGCGGTTAGTGGAAAAAGCTAAGCGTGAGGATGACTATCTTGTATTCTCCGAAAATGGAAAAGTTGTCAAGGTAAAGGCTAGTTCTCTGAATACGCCGGAAAATCCGTAAGCAAATTCTTTTCTAAGTCATTTTATTTGCGATCTACTACGAATTAAGTCGTAAATTGGAAAAAAATAAAACCCGTCTTGTCTCAATATACATACAAGCAACTGGCAAATTTGAGAATATGATGGATTCAACTCCTTGTGGGCTAAATGCGGGCTAAAACCTTAAACAAAAAACCCCAAACCATTGCTGGTAAGTGGTTTATGATTTTTTTAGTGATGCCAATGGGGGAAAGGTCGAACTTTGATCCAGAGGATTTGCTCAAAATTTTCGAGTTTCTGGAAATTATAGAAGTTAAGGAAGAAGCTGATGTTTTAAAAGAGAAAAACGTCAATTGACGTTTTCAAACATTCCGCTTCTTTATTTTTTTGGAGTTTCTTGCACATTTACGAATAGTATTCCACGATGTTAAATTTTATTTATTAGTTCAATCAGAACTCTGCGACTTTTGTACTTTATTCTGAATTCATTTATCAGGTAATTTACATTACCTCCAGGTATTAGCTTTTTTAACCTGCGAATAGCTGTACAGGCTACCTGGTAGTATTTTCTATCTATGTGTTTTTCCAGGTAGTTGCGAATGCTTCTTTCATAGAGCGTTATCAATTCTTTCGAATACGTTTCACTTAAGACATTTTCATATTTTTCTAACAGTTCAAAACTCGCATATTCTTTAAGGGTATCCAGCAATAAATTCCACTTTTTTTCTTCAAAGTGAATTCTGGCAATAAGGTCATAGGGTTTCCAGTACTTTTCACTGGCGAATTTTTTTAGAATATCATTAACTATGTTTTGCCATTCACTAGCTGAAGCATGCTTTTTGGCCCTATTGTAATAATCAAAATTGTAGTGATTATTGGTAAACAAATACAAAGCCAGTTCAATAATAGTTTTCTTATCATTCTCCAGCTCCGCAATTTTTAAAAGATAATTTTGCCAGTCACTTATTAAACCGGCGTATTCCTTATCCAAAGAGACTCCTTGCTTTGCATAGGTTTTAGCTGTTACATATTCTTTTTTTGCAATCGCTGCATCAATAGCTGTTTTTCTGAAGGCAGGATGATGTAGATGTTTCATCAGAAATTCCTCGGCCTTTTTAACCCCTTCAAATCTTACGATTAAATCATACTCCAGTTGTGTGCGAAATTCATTTTCGTATTTACTGTCTGTATTAGCGGATAGATAGGGTATAAGGACCTCAATTTGCTCCTTGTTGGAAATAGTGTCAGTCGCCAATCGAAGTAAACTATTATAAATATCAAAACCCTGGCCGGTTCCGCTTTTAATTTTTTCCATGCTGATCTCAAAAATCTCAGTCAAATAATCAGCGTTGGCACTATCGTCTTTTATAATGGAATATAGGAGATCAAAAGCTGCTTCGACAAAATAATAGGCATCCCCGTCAGAATCATCTATGTTATCTAATACCAGTGATATTTCTTTGATGATTGCAAAGCCTGCGTATATAGCGCCTTGTTTATTGGGCTGACCGACTTGAACTTCTGCGTTATGCAGTAACTCTTGTAAGGATTTATTTAATTTCCGGACGCTATAATAGTCTATAAAACCGTCCCTGCCCTTTGCACTTTTAATTAGATTTTTTACCTGGTTGTCGTAAAACGATTGCGTTTGCTCGTGATTTAAATAACTATGTTTACTCAATAGCTGGTAAAGCAGTGTTTTGTCCTTTACAGCGATTTCGAGGATCGACTTGATTAATTCGTCTTTATTAAGTTGTTGCAGTAAAAGATCTAATTGCTCTTTAGGGGTCTTCTCTTTTGCCAATTTACCTTTTGTCGTTTTTACCAATGCCTGCATTTGCGGGTCTTCCAGTTTCAACGTTTCGGCTTGAATTGTAAATAACACAGCTACCGCGTGCTTACAGATTCCATCGTCATATGGGCAGGAACAGTCAATGTCCTTAATAAGGTTGTTTTTTATCCGGATCTCTACCTCGTAACTTTCGCTGCCCTCAACTTCAGCAAAGTAAATATTGGGTTCTAACTCTTCTACACCAGTTACTGCTCCTTTTTTATAATACCCTAATCCTCGTTTTAAAATGGTTTCGCTTATATGTTGTTCAAATTGGTCTATCGGAATATTCATTTTACCATTAGCTAATTAATAGTTGAGGCTTTAATATAAGGGGTGAAAAGTAGGATTTTCATTTATCATTTCGAGGCATGTTTGAAGTGTAATATTTTTAACGACCGGATGCCATTGCCCTGTGTGCCTAATATAGGAAAGAGAAACGTTATTCGGAGAAATAAATTCTATTCTTAAGAATTTTCTAACAAATTCATCTGATGGCCTGTTTCCAGATTCATCTTTGTATTTTTCGCAGAAACAATAATGATTTCCATGCCATTCACCATATACTTCCACAAGGTAGGCATACTTTTTATCTGGGGTTAAGTCTATCCTTTTGTTGAATTGCAGTACAAGCGGTTCAAAAAAAAGGCTTACAGTTTTTTTTTGAATTTCTTTGATTTTGGGTTTTGTTGCCATTTTATATTCTAGGAAAAGCTGTCAAATATTCTTTAATGTTTTAATGTCTTGTTTTGCAATTAATATTCCTAGAATATTAATTGCAAAAACACCTATAAAACTATAAAATGTTGCTAAAACTCTGTGATTTTTTTACATTAATTGAATCTCAATAGTAGAAAATTATGACGACATTTCGATTACCCCATTGGCTTAAAAAGGAAAGCCCTTGAATTTCAAGGGCTTTCATCTTTCGTGGTACCGTAGGGAGTCGAACCCCAAACCTTCGCATCCGTAGTGCGATGCTCTATCCAGTTGAGCTACGGAACCGTGCAAATATCTGATGGACATTTGAGCCTGTTTGCGTGTAAATGTTTACGTTAAACAGGCTGCAAATATACGGTTTTTTCCAAATTACAAGTAATTTTTTAGCAAAAAAGAATGATTTGCGCCGGCAGCTGTAACCGGCTTTATGCTTCCCCCCTCCCCTGATACAACTCCACTATTCTAAACAAGGGGGGGCTCGGCACATGCTATGAAAATAAGTGCCGCCCATTTTTTTCCTGAGGAAAAAGTTCCATCTTTACATATATGAAGCTCAGATCCTTAATAGTAGACGATGAAGTTCACGCAAGGGAAAACTTAAAGTACATGTTGCAAAACTATTGTCCTGAAATTGAGGTAGTGGGAATGGCGGACGGTCCCGAAAGCGCCAGGAAGCTCGTATCAGACCTGGCTCCACAGGTCATCTTTTTGGATATTTGCATGCCCTCAGGAACCGAAGGCTTCGATTTGCTCGAATCGCTTCCGGAGAAGAAATTCCAGGTTGTTTTTGTAACTGCTTTTAAAGATTATGCGATCCGCGCCCTGAACGCGAATGCCATTCATTACCTTATGAAACCTGTGGATGTAGACGATCTGAGAATGGCCGTTAAAAAACTGATCAGTACAAATCAGCTGTTCACCGAAAACCGGGAACAACTGCTCACTTATATTAAATCGCTTGAAAATCTTTCCAAATCCCTGCTCCCGCCAGTAGGTGTGCCGCGGATCACGATTAATCACGCCAAAGGTTTTAAAATTGTGGATCCTAACGACTTCATGTACCTGGAGGGCGAGGGAAATTATACTTCCATTATTTTTGTAGATGGCACCAAGTATGTAGACACTAAACCAATAGGCGTTTATGAGGACATCCTGGATCCAACTGTTTTTTTCAGGATCCATAAATCACACATCGTAAATGTTTTATACGTAAAAGAATTCCTCAACGACGAGGGGCATTTTGTAATTATGAAAACCAACACCAAACTACCTGTTTCCCGCCTCAGAGCACCGCAGTTCCTGGCCTTTTTTAAGCAGGGAAAAAGACCCTGACCACATTTAAATCACCCAAAGCTACATCTTGTACAGTATAAACTGCATTGTGTCCACTTTGGAACTTATTGCGGAACACTCTTGTTATTTTCGTTTATGCGGGCTATATTGATTCTTTTTTTAACGATAAATATGACAGCTTTTTACAAGAAACAGAGTCTTCTTCTCCTTTTGCTGACATTTTTCCTGGCATTTAACCCTCTTCTTGCCCAACACTATAATTTTATCAATTATTCAACCGAGTCTGGCCTGGCCCAATCACAGATCAGGGCCATTACACAGGATAAAAACGGTTATTTGTGGCTGGGCACACTGGCCGGCCTTTCAAAATACGATGGTAAAAAATTTGTAAATTATTCCATTCAGAATGGCCTGATCGATAACCAGGTTTTTTCGCTTGCACCCGACAGGTCCAAAGGTATCTGGATCGGCACGCTCGGAGGGCTTAATTATTTTGACGGCGAAAAATTCAAGTCATTCCTTTTTAAAGAGGATATGGCCGAAAACATGATAAATGCCATTGTCCAGGACCGGGACGACGCCCTTTGGCTGGCAACCGACGGTGCCGGGATTTGCAGGTTCAGCAGTAATAAATTCGAATATTTTACAGAAGAAAATGGTGTGGCAAACAATAATGTACGCGCCGTTTGTATTGATGATAAAGGACTGATCTGGTTCGGCACCAAAAACGGGATCTGTTTTTACGATGGAAAAAATTTTAACCGCCTTGATACAAGTCTAACACAACCTACAAATGTCAGCCATATTTTTATGGATAAACATAAAAAATTATGGTTCAGTACGTTTGGAGAAGGGGTATACAGTTATGACGGCAAAGCGTTTAAAAATTACAACGAAAGCAATGGCCTGATAAATGATTGGATCCGTTCCGCCATTGAAGACTCGGATGGAAATATCTGGTTTGCATCCAAGTTCGGGCTCTGCAAATTTGACGGGAAAACCTTTATGGACTTTACCGAATCTGAAGGTCTGCCGGTTGACAACACAAACATTGTTTTTGAAGATAAAGAAAAGAATATCTGGATTGGTTCGGATGGCAAAGGCCTGTGTAAATTTTTGGGTGAAACATTCACGTATCTCACCACCAAGGACAACCTGAGCAGCAACATCGTATTGTCCATACTGGAAGACAAGGATGAGCATCTCTGGTTTTCAACTTTTGGCAAAGGGATCACAAAAAAAGAAGGCGGTAAAGCCATTGTCTATTCTACTGATAACGGTTTAAACAACAACACCGTTTGGGCCAGTTTAAAAGACAAAACTAATAATCTGTGGTTTTGTACCTCCGATGGCGTGAGTCGTTTTGATGGCAAAAAATTTAAAAATTATAGCGCTGATGATGGATTAAACGCAAGAAAGGTGTATTCCGTTTGCCAGGATCACAGTGGAAATTTATGGTTTGGAACAAGCCAGGGCATTTCTGTTTTTGACGGCGCCCGCTTTAAAAATTATGTAAGCGGTGAAGATAATATTGGCAAGGACGTGGTGAGCATTGTGGAGGACAAAAACAATTGTTTATGGTTTGCAACTAAAAATGGACTATATAAACTGGAAAACAATCAGTTTACAAAATACACCACGGCAAACGGCTTATGCAATAATAATTTGCGCTCGCTGGTGGTAGACAATGACAATAATTTATGGATCGGTTCGCCCGCCGGAATTAATTTTTATGATGGCAAATCCTTTTCGAAAATACTCATCGACGATATTTTTAATTCCAATAATGTTTGTTTCCTGGTGCTGGATAAAAAAGAACTGCTCTGGATAGGTACTAACAGCGGGGTTTTTATTCTGGACGCACGCGAGTACATCACATCAAAAAAAACAAAGTTCAGGCATTACACCATATTCGATGGCCTGCCGGGAATGGAATGTAACCAGAACGCGGCGTTTAAGGATCACCTCGGGAATATCTGGATGGGAACTACCGAAGGTGTAATTAAATACGACCCAAATATAAAAGACTTTCACTCCAGTAGTTTTGAACCCATTACCCATATCTCAGGCGTACGGTTATTTCTGAAAGACACCAACTGGGCCCGCGTTACCAAAGAGATAGATCCGGTGACCTTCCTTCCTAAAAATTTAAAAGTAAAATACCAGACCACCCACTTTACCTTTGATTATATCGGGATAAAACTCAGCAATCCATCATCCGTTCGTTACAAATATATGTTGGAGGGATTTGACGACTCCTGGTCCTCATCCACAGACGCGACCTTTGCTACCTATTCTAATTTACCAAGCGGCCGGTATATTTTCAAAGTAATTGCCGGCGACGTGATGGGCAACTGGAACAAGACCCCCGCTGTTTTCAGTTTTGAGATCCTGCCGCCTTTCTGGACCAAATGGTGGTTTATTTTACTTTGTATTTTTGCCGGCCTCTGTGTCCTGTGGGGACTATATAAAGTAAGGGTTAACGAGATCAGGAAAAAGCACCAGACTCAACAACTGGAATACAAATCAAAACTTATGTTGCTTGAACACCAAAGCCTTAACTCCAGTATGAACAGGCATTTTATTTTCAACGCGTTAAATTCCATTCAGTATTACATGGATAAAGAAGATAAATTATCAGCGCATAAATATTTATCGCGGTTTGCAAAACTTATCCGGATGAACCTTGACAGTTCCATGAGCACGCTGGTTTCCGCTTCGGAAGAAATAGAACGCCTTGAACTTTATCTGCAAATTGAGCTCATGCGTTTTGAGGATAAATTTGAATATAACATCAGCATTGCAGATGATGTGGACATTGAATCCATTGAAATTCCTCCTATGCTATTACAACCCTATGTTGAGAATTGTATCCTGCATGGAATTCTACCTTCCGGCAAAAATGGTAAAATTGATATCCGCGTAGAATACAACGGTGATCAATGTGTGGTGTTTAGTATTCAGGACAATGGCATTGGGATTGGGGAAAGCAAAACAAGAAAGCTGTCAAAAAAGAACCCGCATGTATCCAGGGGGACTTCTATTACTGCGCAAAGGATCCAGTTATTGGGTGCAATGAGCAATATTAACATCTCCATAAACGGTCCTTTTGAGTTAAAAAACGCTGAAAATGCAGTTCTGGGCACCCGGGTTGAGCTAATTATACATTAAATGTTAAAATTTTGCATATGAGGATGTTTATGCTTACCTTTAATGAGGTTACAAGGAGGTTTCAAATGAAATTCTTAAAAATATTACTTATACTTTTAGTTCCTGCACTAGGCATTGTTGGTTGTCATAAATCCGATACCAAACCTTCATCGTGCAGTAGTTCTTCAAATAAAGAAAGTGAGCAAAAGCTTACTGATAACGGTCAGTCGGCAGGAAGATACGGCGACATGTCTGAAGACGATGAAACAGGCAGCGATCCTATTGTTGGTTCAGGTGAAGATGATCGTGATGGTGGAGACAAGAAAAAAAAGCTACGTTAATTAACTCGATTCAATATTCAAAGCCCTTTAAAAGGGCTTTTTTTTTGCGTGGTGTTTTCTCTCCTCATAAATTTTTGCTGATCAACTCTAAAGCCCCTTAGAGTAAATTCGGATAGATCTGCGATACTCCGGATCACTTTTCTGTGTGTTAAAGGCTACATCCTGTGATTTGTGAAATTCGTGCAATTCGTGTCTGTCAAGCTTCACATTATATTTTCCCTGCGCAGTCACACTAATTGGAATCAATAAAATATATTACTGTATGATTAGTGTAATTCGTGTCTTTTAAACACCACATTCCATTTTCCCAGTACATTCATTCAATGACACTAATTTCACGAAATAACACTAATTGCTTCACTGCACTCACAATAATATAAACACTTTGTAATCTGTGAAATTCGTGCAATTCGTTTCTCTCAAACACCACCTTATGTTTTCCCTGTGCAGTCACACTAATTAGAATCAATAAAATATATTACCCTAGAATTTGTGAAATTCGTGCAATTCGTGTCCCACTAAAAATGGTCACATTATATTCTTTCAGTGCATCGACAAACCAAACTGTTATTTTGAAACTAATATCTATGAACCTTATCATATAGTTACCTTGCAAAAACGTGCATAATTTCTTTGTATGCTTTTTTTTTCCGGAGCAGGTTTTAAATTATACCTGCAAAATATTACAGGACTTTCAATCTGCAGCTGTTAAACCCTGCAAAAATTCCGAATCCCCCATTCACATTGGAATACATAGGCACTGGTTCTGCAAAGGGGTTTCCATTTATCTGAGCCTGCTCCAGTTTTATTCCGTAGTCATAATACTCCTTCGACACGTGAAGCAGATAAAGATAAAAGCTTTGATCTTCCATATACACAGGAAGAAAATCCATTGACTTCTTTAAAACTTCACCATCATGGTCTTTATCTACAGACCATTGTGTGGTTACGTAATTCACCTTAATAGTGTCAGAAAAATTTCCGTTCTGATCATATCCTTCAAACAAATAATAAGACGAATTCTGCAGGAAGAGCCGGTAATGATCCTGACTGCCAGCCTGATCGGACCAGGTACACTGCACTTTTAAAGAATCCTCACTGAAACTATAGGCCAGCGAATTGTTCAGGTCCGGAATGCGTGTAAAAGCGTCCGCAGCTTTCCCATCAGGCGTTCTTACCGAAATAGAATACGTCACGCCTTCCCTGATCTTTAAAAATGCTGAATCCACCACATAACTTTTGTAGTTTGAATTGTACCCTAAGGTGGCGGATCCCAGCATACTGCTGATAATTACTTCAGCATCCGTTACCGGGCTATAATTGCCGGATGCAGCGTTGTTATAAAGAGGCTGGCTCAGGGTCAGGCTTACTTTTATGAGAGAATCCTGCGGAGAAATAAAAGATACGATCACAAGTTTTGAAGGTGCCTCCGGAAGTTTAACGGTAGAATCTTTTTTCCTGCAGGAGGAAATAAAGATCATACCGACCAGCAGAAACACGACTGCCTGCTTCTTTGTGCTAATGCTGTACCTGGTTTTTAAAATTTCCATGTCCATGAAACTGAAGGGATAATTGGGAATAAAGAGACCTGCTTAAGTTTTGTAATATTCGTTTTATAATCTGTTTCCGCCATATAGAAAAAAGGATTTTGCCTGTTATACGCATTGTACACGCCTAATTCAAAAATGCGTTCGTATTTTTTCCGGATCTTGTGGAACTGAACTGCAAGATCGAGACGGTGATAGGGAGCCATACGGTAACTGTTCTTTTCGCCGTAATCATTTACTTTTGGCTTATACTCGCTGAAATAATTTTGATAGCCATGTGAAACAGCCTCCGGTGGAACAATCGTTTGCTGGAACTGGCTTGAATGATCCTGCAGCTGATAAGAGGATAAAGGCAGGGTAACCGCATTTCCTGTTCCGTAAACCCATACAAGAGAAAAACTGATCTTTTCGTTTAATTTATAAATGCCTACAACAGAAATATCATGCCTCCTGTCGTACCTTGCCGGAAAACGTTTTCCAAAATTAAGATCGTTAAACGTCAGCCAGGTCCAGGATAAAGTATACCCTATCCAACCGGTGAGTTTCCCACTTTTTTTCTGGAAAAAGAACTCTGCTCCATAACTCTCCGCATTACCGGAGGTTACAATATCTTCATACGTAATTTTATTGTCACCGGAACCGTCAAGGTTCGTAACATCAAGAAAAGAAGCTCCCTCTTTATAACCAATGACATTTTTCGACTGTTTGTAATAACCTTCCAGGGAAACAAGGAAATCCATTTTTTTAATTTTCAGGTCTTTTGCGAGTCCCAGGGCAATCTGTTCGGCTTGCTGCGGTTTCACCCTGTCGGTTGCAGGAACCCAGAGATCAGTTGGCAAACTAAAGCCTGAATTGGAAAGCAGGTGTAAATACTGGTTCATACGGGTGTAACTCGCTTTCACCGATAAGGTCCTGCGGATCAGATAACGTAACGATACTCTGGGTTCAGGATTAAAATACGATTTGCTGCGTACGTTAAAATTAGTGAGCCTTAGCCCTGCATTCATTCTCCATTTAGGAGAGAACGTGTAATCGTCTTCGCCATAAAGGGCGATCTCGGTGGCATTGATCTGGGTCTTTGTTTTATAGGAACCAGTATAGGAATCATCGGTAACAATCGCATTCGGCCGGAACTCGTGATAGGCGTAGGCCGCACCAGCCTTAATTTTATGCCGGGTATTTGGAAAAAAATCCAGATCGGCCTTAGCGGAATAATCGCGGATCCCCGAAGAATACGCCAGTTTAAAAAAATCGGCGCCATAGGTTTCTTTTACATCTACTCCGAATTTATAGTCCGAAAAAATAAGAGATACGTTCGAGAATACCTTTTCCGTAAGCAGATGATTCCATCTTAGAGTTCCTGTGCCATTTCCCCATTGCAGGCCGGCATTGCTCTTATTGACAGTGTTATTCACTTCGTTGATGCGTTCGCTCCGGAGGTAAAACCGGTCTTTACCAAAATATCCGCTCAGGTATAGCTTATTCTTATAATCTAAAATGTAATTCAGTTTTGCATTCAGATCATAAAAATAATATCCCACAATTGTTCCGTCTTCACTCATTTTCCTGATAACAGGCCTTGCTAAAAAATCAATGTAGGTTCTTCTGCCGGAGATCAGGAACGAGGCTTTATCCTTTTTAAGCGGACCTTCTATCGTGAGGCGCGAGGAGATCAGACCGATCCCTACATCGGCTTTTATTTTTTCCTTGTTACCGTCCTTCATCTGCATATCGATCACCGATGATAACCTTCCTCCATACCTTGCCGGAAAGCCACCTTTGGTAAGTTCCACACTTTTTAAGGCATCTCCGTTGAATAAAGAAAAAAACCCAAAAAGGTGACTGGCATTATACACGGTTGCATCGTCGAGGATGATCAGGTTCTGATCAGGCCCACCTCCCCTTACATAGATCCCGCTACTTCCCTCGCTTCCCTTTTGCACCCCGGGCAATAACTGGATGGCTTTCAGCACATCTTTTTCTCCCAACAAAGCGGGAAGACTTTTAATCTGTTCCACCGGCAGGTCAATCCTGCTCATCTGCACCTCTTCGCTGATACTTTCAACCGGAGTTGCAGAAACGACCACTTCTTCCAGTTGCGAGTTATTTTCAAGCGCCACATCCAGACGAATGTTTGAAGTAAGTTTTACCCTATAGATCTGCGCCTTATAACCAACATAAGAAACGATAAGTTCAAGAGTATCTGCGGGAAGGGTAATGGAATAAAACCCGTAGTTATTGCTGGCAACACCGGTTTTTAATTCCGGGACAAAAATAGTGGCGCCTGGCAGGTTTTCCTTGCTGCCCTTTTCATTGATGTAACCCGAAATTGTGTATTTCGGCGCATCTTGTGCCAAGCCGTAAAATCCAGTTACTACAATTGCCAGTGAAAGTAAAAAACGCATGTTGAACCTTGCCATACAAATATAAACTTGTCGATTAGTAAACAACAACGTTAACTATACAGGATATATTGTCCATTTTTTTCAATCGCATCCTTCATCTTATAAAAAATTCAGGTCCTGTTTATTAAAAACATGTATTCACGATGGTTCCTCCCCACCAAAACTAAAAAATTCTTACATATGAAACATGGGGCATACAATGGAAAAAAATCTGACCATTTCCTGTTGTTACTTTGAACCATAGAATTATACTTCAATTTAAAAAACCAAACACCATGAAAAATATACTGACACTCCTCGTAATCGCAATGATGATCGCCACATTGCACTGCAGCGCGCAGCAAACGGCCGGAAAGGCCACTGGTGATAAAACAGTCCTTGTTTATTCCGAAGAAGACGAAGCCCTGGTATACAAAAACAATTCACAAAACAACACTAAAGAAATTATCATAGAAAGCCTTCCCGGTTATGGCTTCGACCCGGTTCCTGTAGAAATAAGCCTCAATGAAAACGGATCCTATACCTTCAAAAAATCAGCCTCTCTTGTCCTCCCCGAATATTACACTGTCGTAATCACAGATTCTGTAACCGGTGAAAATTTTGATCTTAAAACCTCCGACTCTTATTCCTTCGATGTTGCCAAGGCCACCCCAGAGCGTTTCGCGCTCCAGATGACAAAAATTAAAACACGCTTAACCACAATACAATAAACCATGAGCCTCAAAAAATACACTTTAAAAACCTCCCATGAAAAAAATATTTACATTACTTTCAATACTTTATTTCTCTTCAGGATTTTCACAGACAAATTCAAGTATTTTACCCGTTTTCCCACCGGGACCTAATACTCCGAGTGAAGAGATCAATAAAAAACCCTCATTACAGGGTAATTACTTTATCGTTATTCAGAGTCTACCGACCCCTGATGAAGATGCTACTGAATTGAACTTCGACCTGGAGAAAAAAGGAACCTACACTTTTAAACTTGATCCTTCGGTTGTTGTGCCCGAAGACTATACACTCATACTGCAGGACAAAGGCACCGGCAACACTTTTGATCCACAATCGAAAGAGCACCATTCTTTCAGCATAAATCGCTCTGTGAACAAAAGTTTTTTGATCAGTATGAAAAAAACGGAACAATTAACTATAACACAAAAAGAACTGCTGGGGGTACTTTTATTTTAAGCTTATCCCTCCGCAAGGTGCTCCATACTGTAAACCTTTACAAAATTTATCCGGCCCGTCAGTCAAACACCACATTACAAGTGCATTTGTTCAATGACACTAATTTCACGAATTAACACTAATTGCTTCACTGCCCTCACAGTAATATAAACACTTTGTAATTTGTGAAATCCGTGTAATTCGTGTCCGTCAAAACACCACATTACATTTTCCCAGTGCTTTCATTCTATGACACCACTTTCACGAATTCACACTAATTGCTTCACTGCCCTCACAGTTTTCTGTTCTTAACCTTCCTTAATACCAGTAATGGCAGCATCTTCATGACAAACGCCGTTCGTACAATAACAGAGCGTTTGATCCGTTTTTTAGCTGTTTTTGATCAATTATTAGTGACCTTTGAAGCTACACTAACTAATAAATCAGAAATGAGCAATAAGACACTTAGGTTTAACAACGGGTCCAACCGTTCTTTTCAAACAGAATTAAGAAAAAGAGTTGACGCGTATTTTAAAGAGAATAAGATCAGCAAACATGGTAATCTGCACCTGTATATTAAAACAGTGGTGATGTTCTCGGCTTACCTGGTACCGTTTTTTTTAATTGTCTTTAATGTTTTCGATAATAAGACCGTTTGGCTGCTATTAAGCGTTTTAATGGGTCTGGGTATGGCCGGCATAGGTATGTGCGTGATGCATGACGCCAACCACGGCAGTTACAGTAAAAACGAAACATTCAATAAAATTCTGGGATTCTTTTCTATAGGACTTTTATCGGGCAATTCCCTGAACTGGAGGATCCAGCACAATATTATTCATCATACCTATACAAATGTGCATGAACATGACGAGGATATCGCACCAGTAGGGGTATTGCGTTTTGAGCCGCATTCCGAAAAAAAGAAGATCCACAGGTTTCAATTTATTTATGCGTGGTTCTTTTACGGCCTGATGACTCTGATGTGGAGCACTGTAAAAGATTTCAAACAAATTGTGCGTTACAATAAAGGCGGTTACTTAAAATCAGCCAATACAAGCTTTGGAAAAGAACTGGCCATCGTGATCGTGTCTAAAATTTTATATTATGCGTACATGCTGATCCCGTTTTTCCTGGTTAAAGAAATGACCTTCCTGAACTGGCTGACAGGTTTTGTGGTAATGCATTATGTAGCAGGGTTAACGCTCGCTATCGTTTTCCAGGTGGCCCATGTTACCGAAGAAAATGAATTTCCCCTGGCGAATGAGGAAGGCTCTCTCGATAATAGCTTTATTGAGCATCAGCTGCGCACAACCATGAACTTTTCGATGAACAGCCGTTTTATTTCGTATCTGGTAGGCGGGTTGAATTTCCAGGTGGAACATCATTTATTCCCCGGAATTTCTCACGTGCATTATCCGCAGATCTCAAAAATCGTAGCGCGCACGGCACAGGAATTTGACATGCCCTACAAATATGAAAAAACCTTTGCCGGCGCCGTATACGAGCACACAAAAATGCTCTATAAATTAGGGAATTAATCCAGACTCTGAATGCTCAAGAAAAGCAATCTGTTTTAATGCAGCTTGCTTTTTTTGTTTATTCCCAACAAGACTTCTAAATAGAAATCCAAAGGGTGAACTCCTGTTGTTTATCCCTCAAGCAACACTGAATATTTCCGGCCTATTGGCAGGACCGTTTTATTTGACAAGGTGATCTCTCCTTTTTTAATTTCACTGATTGCCTCACGTTTTACGATAAAAGATTTATGGATGCGGGTAAAATATCCGGCCGGCAATAAAGAACTGATAAACTTCATGGTCTGGGTTACCAGCAATGGTTTTTCGTTTATAAGGTGAATTTTAATATAATTTCCGACAGCTTCAATGTACAGGATGTTTCTTGTGTTGATGATCTTTAAAACGCCTTCGTGTTTTAACTCTATATCCGGAAATTTAACCGATTCTGTTTTTGTGTTAGTTAAAAGATTCGTCACTTTATTGATCGCCTTTAAAAAACGGGGAAACGAAATAGGCTTCAGGAGATAATCCACGACATCATTCTGATAGGCCTCAAAGCCGAAATTACTATAGGCGGTTGTAAGGATCACCGGAATATGATACGGTAGGCACTGCAACAATTCAAGCCCCGTTAATTTTGGCATTTCAATGTCGAGGAAAATAAGATCAACCTTTGTTTTTTTCATAAAATCCAACGCTTCCTTTCCATCGTATACGTCACCAGCAATCTCCAGAATATCCGTTTTGGCAATATGGGCGTGCAGCACTTTATGCGCGGGGGCTTCATCGTCTATGATCAGGCATTTGTATTTCATCTCAATTATAGTTTTAGGGTCAGCTCTACAGAATAGATCTCGTTCCTGTCACTGATCTGTAATTCATGTTTATTTTTGTAAGTTAACTCCAGTCTTTTTTTTGTATTGGAGATTCCCGTATTTGTTCCCGAAAATTTCCTGCCATCGTTCCTGAAATTATTCCTGATCTTAAATTCCAGTCTTTTTTTGTCGGAATGAATGGAAAGATAAAAAAAGGGGTTATCGGTGTGCGCACTGTATTTTATGGCGTTTTCAATAAAAGGCATAAAAAGCATGGGTGAAATATGTGCCTGGTTAAATTCGGCATCGGTTTCAAACTCAATTTTTAATTTGGGGTTCCTGTTTTGCTCGTAACTGAGGTATTTCCGGATAAATTGTATTTCTTCTTCCAGAGACACGCGTTCTCTTTTGGAAGATTCGATCTGATAACGCAGCAGATCTGAGAGTTCAAGGATCTTTTCGGGCGTTTCAGAGGGGTCTGTCAAAGCAGTGCCGTATAAATTATTCAAAGCATTAAATAAAAAGTGTGGGTTTAACTGCGCTTTTAAATGGCGGATCTCCTCATCCCTTTCGATTAACTCTGACTTAAATAAAAGATTCCGCTCAAGGATATTTTTATGCGCATAATAAAAACCAAGCCCGATCACATATACAAGGAAAATAGAAATACCCATAGTGACAGGTTCTTCATTCTGTACAAAGTGAAACGGCGTGAAATAATTGATCAGGAAATAACTGCAAAAAAGAAGAAGGGTGCCGCTGATATATTTTAAATTGTTTTTACTGAAATACTTCTTATATAAATAAACGTTATGGATATAAACTTGTATATGCGCGATCAGAACAATCATACCACCCTGCACGATCGCTTCAAGTGCTTCCCCTTCCTGGTGGATCCTGTGATCCTTATCCATGAGAATAGTAACCAGTCCTAACAGGCAGAAAAACAGATATAGGCTTATGTTCCTGACCCAGAAATTAAAGTAAGAAAAGCTCATACCCCAAAAATACGGGTAAGACACGAATTACGCTAATTACACAAAAACAGATGACAATTTGTGCTCATTGTGAAATTAGCGTTCCCCCTTAATTTGATCTACATTTTCGTAGCCCACAGATTTTTTTCATCTTTGCGGATTTGAAAAAATACTTGTGCATATTGTTCTTCCTTTTTTCCGCCTTAAGCGGTTTTACGCAATTTTCAGACTCCATTCATTATCATGTCAATTATACTTCTTCGGGCAACTACAACAGAACCAATACTAACCGTTCTTACCTGCTAAACAATACCATTAACTTAAATTACAGAAAAAAGCCTCTTGTTGTGAACATTAACAGCAAATGGCTTTATGGCAAACAACAGGATAAATTAATAAATAATGATTTCTCAAACCTCCTGGATGTAAACCTCTACAAGTCCCTTCCGCACTTTTACTACTGGGGACTGTGTGTGTACAACAAAAGTTATTCCCTGCGCATCAATAATCAGGTACAGGCAGGAGCGGGCATAGCCGTTAACATTATCGACAAAAAGAACCTGAAATTTAATTTAAGCGAAGGTATTTTATATGACTACAGCGACGTGTATTTAAAAGACACAAGCCGGGAAATTTATGAAACGCCGCGTAATTCATTCAGGGTTCAGGTTAAGTATTATTATGGAGCTCTTTTTTCTTTTTCCGGAGCGTTTTACATTCAGAATTCACTGGAATATGGAAACGATATTATTTACAAAGGGGATGTTGATCTTACTATCAAACTAAAAAAATGGCTGAGCCTGAGCTCCAAACTCATCTACAATAAAATAGACCGCACACAAAGGGAGAACCTCTTCATAACCTACGGATTTACTGTTGAGAAATATTTTTAGCAACCTTATTTAAAATACTTATTTAAAACGGCGGCAAGGCGCAGTCCCGCTTTCATGAGCTGAATTTCAATAAGTGTCGCGCTCTCATCAATGTAACGCAGATCCACCTTATTTCCATTCGTTGCATATACAGAAGGCAGAAGCGCCCGCGTTTCATTCATCCATACCATCACGTTTATTTTTTCGATATCCGCCCTCTTTTTCGCAGAAAGCTTCAGACCTACAAGTGCTTTGGCACAGTGCCACATGTCCATGCGCTTGTTTTCAATAATATCAGAATCCCATAACTTATGAAGATTTGTTTCTTTCGCGATCATATATATTTTAATGTCGTTACCGCTCCTGTCTTCCTCATACGCGCAATGCAAAGGCTGGTGAAGATCCGCGATAAGGTGAAAAAGCAGCTTGAGCGTTTCATGCAACACATCCTCTGTTTGATACGTTTTGTACTCCAGCATCCTTAAACAATATTCCAGGCGCGTAATCACATTAAATTCTTTTGTCACAACATAGGTTTTATCCTTCGGGAAATTTACATAATGCCAGGTTTTCATGTAATCATATTTGGGCTCGTTTTTAACCTGGTCCATCCAGCAGGCCGCATCCTCCCAGCTCATGCCTTTTAAAAAATAGTTGACATTTTCGACAACTTTATCGTCGAGCTGGCTCCTGGCAATTAAAGCCACAAGCTTATGGCCGGTGGGTCCCCATGAATAGACGGGCCAAGAAAAGAAAACACATAAACCGATCAAAACCAGGAAACGATGTTTCATATGTAGTCATTATTTTTTTTAATTGGCATTACTTGTCCCGAACTGGCTTCGGGATGGTATAGCCAGTCTTTCTCCTTCGCACCGGCCGGCTCATCCCGATAACTATCGGGAGTACTAAACATTTACCCTGTCTGCGTTTCAGAAACAGGGCTATTTCATGTGTTAAATGTAAAAATTATTTCGAATTGGCAAATGGTACCCGGAGTTTTATTAATCACCACCGGCAGGTTAAACACGGTTATTTCCTGATATTTAGTTTAAATTTATACTGTAAAGACAAAAGTTAATATCAGGAAAATTTAAAAAAACCGGTTCCGCATGAATAGCCCTTTGCAATATGTACTGATAATAGGTAAAGTCTGGCCTGAACCTGCGTCCTCTGCGGCAGGAAGCCGCATGATGCAACTGATCGAATTGTTCCTGACGCAGCAATGGAAAGTTTCTTTTGCCAGCGCCGCAAAAGAAAGTGAATTTATGGCCGGACTTGAAGCCATCGGCGTTGAAACCTTTGAGATCGAGCTGAACCATACAAGCTTTGACCTTTTTATTAAAGACCAACAGCCAGGTATGGTGCTTTTTGACCGCTTCACTACTGAAGAACAATTCGGCTGGCGCGTAGCGGAGCATTGCCCGGATGCGCTCAGGATCCTTGATACCGAAGATCTCCACAGCCTCAGAGCAGGGAGGCATAAAGCGCTGAAAGAAAAGCGGGATTTTGAAAAAAATGATCTGTTGAGTGAGATCGCAAAACGTGAAATTGCCAGTATTTACCGCTGCGATCTTTCCCTGATCATTTCTGATGTTGAGATGCAGCTGCTGCATGATTTTTTTAAGGTAAATGAAAGTCTTTTTCATTATTGTCCTTTTCTTCTGGACCCTATAGAGGAAAAAGAAAAGCAGACCTGGCCCGGTTTCCCGGATCGCTCTGGTTTTATAAGCATCGGGAATTTTTTACATGAGCCAAACTGGGATGCCGTGCTATTCCTGAAGCAGGAGATCTGGCCATTGATCCGCAAAGACCTGCCGAAAGCAGAACTTCACGTTTACGGCGCGTACCCTTCGCATAAAGTTTTTGACCTGCATGCTCCTAAAGAAGGATTTCTTATAAAAGGAAGAGCCCGTGATGTAAAAGAAGTGATGTTAAAAGCGAAGGTATGTCTTGCGCCTTTGCGTTTCGGTGCGGGGATCAAAGGTAAACTCACAGATGCCATGACCTGCGGAACCCCCTCTGTTACAACATCAGTCGGAGCGGAATCCATGCATGCTGACTTGCCATGGAATGGATGCATTACGGACACACCTCAGGATTTTGCCAACGCGGCAATCAAATTATATACAGATGAGCATTTATGGCAACGATCACAGGAGAATGGAATAAAAATTATTAACTCCCTTTATTCCAGGCAAAAACATGGGGCGGACCTGGTAACTAAAATACTCTCCGTGCAAAAAAAACTCGGAGAACATCGCGCTGCAAATTTTACTGGGGGCATGCTTCTGCAGCACACTGCTTTAAGCAGCCGTTATATGGCGCTCTGGATCGAGGCAAAGAACCGGCAACCGGAAATAAAAGGCTAAATCCGGTTCATGTGCTGGTATTCCATTTTGTACAAATGAAATCCTTTTGCCCAATAGTCTTCCACTACCTCGGTAAGGTAAAAGCCGTTCTTTTGATAAAATGTGTATGCTAACTGAGAAGTCCTGACAATAATGGTTTCCAGGTCTTTAAACTGTTTGAGTTTTTCAATCCGGTAATGTAACAAAGCGCTTCCTAACGACTTCCCCTGGAAATCCGGGTGCAACATGTCCCAGCTTATTTTGCCCACCGTATTTATTCCCGAAAAATTAAATCCCCCGCTTCCTACAATTTGTTTGTTCAGTTCAAGAACATAATAATATTGGATCTCATTTTCCAGGTAATGAATAAAACCCACTTCTTCTTCCACCGCAAAATATGCAGGAGTGTTCAACCGCAACAAATTTAGCACCGCTTCTTTGTCCGTCACATCATAACTTCTTATTATCGCTTGCTCTTTCATACTAAGCAATAGCCATTCCGTATTAATACGCCAGGAACATATGGTGGTTTGGATTGGAATGTGTTTCGGTGATCTTAAAATCATGGCTTCCTATAATTCCGAAACCTGCTTTTTTGTAAAAATTCACGGCTCTGTGATTTTCCTTCCACACAAACAACCACATTCCCTTTTGCCCATTTTTCTTAGACAGCTCAAGATTAAATGCAAAAAGTTCAGATCCTAATTTTAAATCGTAAAAATCCTTCAGCAAATACAGCCTTTCCAGCTTGCTTGCATTTTTCTCCACAATTGCAGGATGCCGGGCGTTCAGAATAATTTTTGAATAACCCGCCGCTAGTCCATTCTGATAAATAATATGGTACAGGTTTTTTGGGGCACTTAATTCAGCCTTAAAAACCCCGTGATTGTATTTTTCCATTACGTACCGGTCAATATCCGCCTTGCCGGCGCTACTGCCGTGTGATTCCATAAACGTCCTGCTTCCCAGTACTGAAAGTAATTCATAGTCGTTTTCTTTAGCTCTTACAATTGTGTACATAGGTTCCGGTGAAACCAATAGGGTTTTATTGTTGTTTTGTGCTCTAAATGACAAAAATAATCAGAATAGGAAGAACTCCGAAAAAATATTAACTTAGTATCATTCCGATCTTATGGCAGAAATCAAGAAACGTTTAAAATTCTCATCGGCGCTTTTAACCGCGTGGATCTTACTTATGGAGCTACTCTTGTTATATGGCATTGGTTCTGGGGTAACATCACACGATCCTTACGGAATAGGAATGGTTCTTATCGTTTGCCCCATAATTCTTGGTTTGATCGTTGTTCACCTGGTAATTTATCTTCTTCTGAAAAAATCTCCGGCAGAAAAAAACAGGTTGGTCTCAAAATACTTGTTCGTTGGTCACCTTGTTATCTGGACAATTTTATTTATAGTAGCGTATTCGGGAATTCTTGATGAATTCTAATTTAGTTTTCCGGTTTAAACCCGGATTCTTCCATTTTTTCAGGTATGCGACAAGATCTCAAGCGCCTCTTCTTTTGAACTCACAAAATTAATTTGTTTTTTTTTGTTGCTTTCATATATAAAATCCCTTATGCTTTTTCCCTGGTATTTCGTAAAATCGCCCACAATAGCCAGCCGAACGCGATAGTTGGAAAATTTCTGCAGGATCTCTCCGGCGATCCCGGTCTTCAGATCAAAAAACATAGGTGTAATAGTATGTTCATGAAGAATGACCCTGTCAAAACCCTGGTAATAAATATTCCCCAGCAAATCCAGGCCCTCGTCAACAGTGAGGATCATTCTATTCTCCGGAATTACCTCTATAATTTTTATGCCGTTCCGGGAATGTTCTTCAATATCCATAACTTTAGTTCACCTGCATTTTTCTATTCTCTTCATTTTAATCTTTCCAGCACACCCTTGCGCTTCACAACATTTTTATAATCCCATTGTATCTGCGCGGATTTCTTTAGCCAGCGCTTCAGATCTTTGGTGCTAATGTCATCAACAGAAGTGTAAAAAACAGAAGCATCTTTAAATTTTCCTGTCCCTGGCTGCAAATTTTCCTCTTCAAAACTTGCGCCGCTCCAAAACATCAACCGGATCCCTTTTTTTTGTTTGCTATATCCAACAATGGGGTTTCCTTTCAAAAACCAGACCGGGTGCGCATGCCAGATCTTATTTTCGGCTTTCAGTAAATTTTTGTCGATCTCCACCGAAAGGATCTCGCAAATTTTTTTCTCTTCAGCGGATAGCGTGTTGTTATACTTTTGAATGTCTTTGTTCATGGGTATTCATTTTAGTATTTTATATCGTAGGAAATGCCTGACTTTTTGAGCGAAGCTTGTATGCTAAAAAGTTTTTCTTGTGCCGGTGGCGCCGGTTCATGATTAGTGTTGTTTATGTCGTAAAGATTTATTCTCAAGAACATTTTTACAGATTGACACGCCTGTCAGGAGTTTTCTAAAATATCTGTCGCTGATTTATTGCTGAGCTGTTCGGCCAATCCAATTAGAAGTCCCTCAGGGCCGCGGATGTAGCAGAGCCGATACACGTCTTCGTACTTAACTACTTCTCCAACGAGCTGAGCGCCATGCCTGGTAAGTCTGGACAGTAATTCGTCAATGTTGTCAACGGTGAACATAACACGCAGATAGCCCAGAGAGTTTACTGGAGCATTCCTGTGGTCTGCTATAGTTGGAGGGGTGAGAAATCGTGAAAGTTCAAGACGGCTGTGACCATCGGGAGTGACCATCATCGCGATCTCAACAGACTGATTACCCAGTCCCGTTACACGTCCAGCCCATTCACCTTCAACCATTGCTCGTCCTTCCAGCTTCAGACCTAACTCTGTGAAAAAGGAAATGGCCTTATCGAGGGATTCAACAACAATACCGACATTGTTCATTTGTAATAATTTACTTTTTGTCATAGTCTTATCTTTTTATGAAGTTTTATTTAAATAAGTTTACGTCCAAATGTTCCTTTTTTAAAGTTGGTCTTAACCTTGCAGCCACGGTCATACTTATTCCGAAGCATCAACTGTTTTAAGCAAAAAAAGGTCTTTAAAGATACATTGGCTTTTAGTGAACCGCAAATTTAAATTCCCAAAAAGGTCACTGCTTTAAGCGAACGACGACCGCAAGTTTATGCTGGGTTCTATACTGTGAAATGCAGATTGTAAATTCCTGTGCAGGTATACATAAAAAGCCAAAAAATTAAGTAGAGTGAATACGTTTTGTTTACCTTGTTATGTCTTCATTTAAGATCATATCATGCCCACTGCAATTATCGTTACTGGCATATATTACTTTTTTAAAAAAAATCTTACATCTGACAAATTCAGGAGTGATCCGGGAAAATTATCTCAGGTGGCGTAAGTAGCTTTGGTTTATCAAAAAACTACCATGCTACCAGACGTGTTAAATTCTATTTTTCACCGTAAACCACGTCATACTGACCTTTTACTGTTTTTCCTGGGACTGATTCTTTTTTTGTTGCCAACGGAAAGTATTGCGCAATGCACTAACTGCGGGGCGGTGACACAAACGGTCAACCTGTCTTCAAAAGCAGATACCGCGTGGGTGCAGAATGGTCCAAGTCGTTCCGGGACATGTTGTGCCGGATCTAATTGCGTCACATTTATTGTGTATGTCAATCCTGGTTCAGACTTGTTGAGCTTTGATGTAACAAACCCTGCACCTTCAGGAGCGGCTTATTATCAGATAAACTGCGGTAACACTGTTTCAATCGGGCAACCTGCCTGTATTTCAGGAGCACAGGGAACTATTTGCATCACCTATTGTAAGCCAGGAGGAGATACTCCCAATTACAGCATTATTGCAAGTAAAACGGTTAAGGCTTCTTCGGATGCTACTGTGCGTGTTGGATGCTCAAAAACAATGACTGTTGGAGGGCTGGCAGCCGGTAGTGTAACCTGGACATCAATCTCGCCGGGCACTTCCGGCCTTTACAATAGTTATTTAAATTGTTCGGTAGGTTGTACTAGTCCTATTATCACTCCCAGTGCAGCTACGCCCACACAGGTTGCTTACAAAGTTACAGGAAATCCGATTTCCGGCTGTCCGGGCACGAACGGTGATACTGTGTTGGTTACGATTGTCCCGGGTTTAACTGCAACAATCTTCCCTTCCAACCCTGTAGTGTGTTCTGGAGGTACCGCCACTACTGCCATTACGGCCAGTGTTTCGGGAGGACTGGCCCCTTATACGTTTACATGGAGCAACTCTGCACAAACACAATCGGCAGGGGTTAGTTCGGGCAACTACACCCTGCTGACAGGTGATAACACTTCAGGTTGCGCACTTGTCAGCAGCACCATCAATGTCGCATCCATCACAACACCGCCCACACCTTCGGTATCCGCGAACACGCCTCTTTGCGCAGGGGAAACACTAAGTTTGAGTATAAGCAGCTCGGGCAGCTCTTACGCGTGGGATGGCCCAGGGAGCTTCGTCTCAACACTTCAAAATCCAACGTTCACCACTACCACCGGTTCTGCCGGGATGTATTCTGCAACTGTCACCTATAGCGGATGTACAAGCGCACCTGGAACCATATCCATAGTTGTGAATGCCTCACCGCTCACACCTGCCATTACGGGAAATGCACCGGTGTGTAGCGGACAAAATCTTCTGTTGTCCACCGCTTTTGTATCCGGAGCTTCTTACTTTTGGAGTGGTCCAAATTTATTTTCATCCACTTTACAAAGTCCCACGGTCACAGCAACTTCTACTTTGTCCGGTGGAGCTTATTCACTTACCATCAGCAATGCGGGATGCAGTAGCCCTGTGGCCATTGCAAACGTTACCGTGAATCAAACTCCGTCTTCGCCCACCGCATCAAATAACGGGCCGCTCTGCGAAGGACAGAATCTTACTCTTATGTGCTCTCCCGGTGGCTTAAATTATGTTTGGACCGGACCCAACGCATTTACTTCCACACTGCAGAGTGTGATCATCAATTCGGTCGGGATCGCTTCAGGAGGTACTTATTCGGTCACTGCCAACAACGGAAACTGCACCAGTGCTCCTGCACTTGTATCTGTGACAATACATCCTAATCCATTTACGCCAACCATCTCATCTACTAATACTGTTTGCACTGGCCAAACGCTTGGTTTGAATGCTTTACCGAACGGATTGAGCTACAGCTGGACCGGACCCAATTCATTTACTTCAAGTCTTCAGAACCCGACAGTTACTGTAACCTCAACGTTGGTTTCAGGAGTCTACTCTCTTATTACTTCATCTTCGGGATGCTCAAGCCCGACAGCTACGATGCAGATCACCGCATACAATACCCCTGCCGCTCCGGTAGCCGGAAACAATAGTCCGATCTGCGAAAACTCAGGACTCCAGTTAAACGCAGGTCCGGGTAATTATATTTATAACTGGACGGGCCCTAACGGTTTTGCATCAACTCAACAAAACCCCGTCGTTGTTAACGCTGTTCAGGCGTACAGCGGAGTATATCTGGTAACAGCCAGCGACAATGGTTGTACAAGTCCCGCTGCAACTACGAATGTTACTATTTATCCAATACCAACAGCACCAGTAATCTCAGGCACCTCCACCCTTTGCACCGGACAAACACTCACTCTTACAGCCAGTCCCTCAGGGGCTATTACTTATAACTGGAGCGGTCCGAATAGCTTTAGCTCATCACAACAAAGTATCAGTATCTCAAACGTTACTTCGGTAACGAGTGGTTCTTATTCGGTCACCCGGGTTGTAAATGGCTGCACAAGTCCTGCGGGCACTCTTTTTGTTACCGTTAATTCCACTCCTTCGGTTCCTGTTGCTGGTTACAGTGGAACTACGTGTACAGGACAGGCTTTTTCACTTACTGCTTCGCCAAATGGCTATAGTTATTTATGGTCCGGACCCGGCAGCTATACTTCCGTGACTCAAAACCCTTCGGTTATAGCAACATCCACCGCTGCCGCAGGCGTTTATTCTTTGTGGGTAACATCATTCGGATGTACAAGTCAGCCGGGAACCATAAATGTGTTTGTGAACGCAACCCCTGCTTCTCCTACCATAAGTGGTACTTCAACGCTTTGTGCAGGATCTACCCTTAGTGTAAATGCTACAGGTGTATCCGGTTCCTATAATTGGTCAGGACCAAATAACTTCAGTTCGGGCCTGCAAAATACCACAATAGCCTCAGCCCAATCCTCTGCTGGTGGAACTTATTCCGTTAATGTGGCAATGGCTGGCTGCACCAGTGCTCCGGCCACCTTTAGCGTCAGTGTATTCGACATCCCTTCCACACCCACTGTTACAGCGAATACACCCCTGTGCACAGGACAAACGCTTTCACTTACCGCCGGGTTCATGAACGGCGCTCTTTACCAATGGACAGGACCTAATGGTTTTAACTCTTCATTAAGAACTCCTGCCATTGGAAGTGTAATTGCTGCCAACGGTGGAAATTATAGTGTGAATGTATCTGTATCGGGATGCAGCAGTAACGGTACCGTCATTGCCGTAAGTGTCAACGCCACTCCGCAAGCTCCGGTTTTAACTAACAATACACCTGTTTGCACAGGTGGAACGTTGAATTTCTCCGCTAGTCCCGGCGGAGGTAATTACACCTGGTATGGTCCGGACAACTTCACCTCAACAACGCAGAATCCGTTAATCAATAATGTAACAACATCTGCGTCAGGAGTTTATTCAGCAGCTATTTCAATAAACGGATGTACAAGCACATTCGCCACAACCAGCGCCACAGTGAATCCGGTACCTTCCGCTCCTTCAGTGAACGGACCGGCAAATATCTGTACAGGCCAACTCATGACCCTTTCTGCCACCGGTAACAACACTTCATACAACTGGGCGGGTCCGAATAGTTTTACTTCAGTAGCACAGAATCCTCCTGCTTTTCAGGCTTCTCCCGCCTCAGGCGGAACTTATTCAGTGATAGCAACCAATCTTGGTTGTGCCAGTCCCGCCGGCACCATTATTGTTGTAGTTAATTCGATTCCTCCACAGCCGACCATAGCTGCCAATTCTCCCATTTGCGCATTACAAACTTTAAGCCTTTCCGCTGGCCCCGGAAGCTCAAACTACAGCTGGAGTGGCCCCGGTGGGTTTACCTCAAATTCACAAAATCCAATTATCACATCCGCACCAGTTAACAGCGGAGGCTCTTATTCTGTAACACAAACCGTTTCCGGGTGCATAAGTGCACCAGCTATATTACAGGTAACGGTTAACCCAGCCGCTCCCACTCCAACGGTCAGCAGTAACTCACCTGTATGCATCAACGGAAACATTCAGTTCACACAATCTGCCATCTCATCCGCCACTTATTCCTGGTCGGGACCGAACGGATTCTTTGCTTCTTCTCAAAACGTGACTGTTTCAAATGTGCAGAATGCTGCTGGTGGGACTTATTCTGTTTTCGCAACAGTATCTGGATGCGCCGGAAACACGTTAACCATTCCTGTCCTTGTATCGAATCCTGCAACTTTGAGTGTGGGACCGACAACCACAGTATGCGCCAACAATTCAACCGTTGCCCTTAACGGCACATCGTCAACGGGATCGGGAACCTGGACCAGTGGAGGAAGCGGTAATTTTTCAGGCAACAATCTCTCAGGAATCTATCTTCCTTCATCTGCTGATATCAGCGCAGGCCTGGTAACCTTAACGCTTACTTCAACCAATAATGGTGGATGTCCGCCATCCAGTCTTCAACACACTGTTGTTATCACACCGGCTCCAACGGCATACGCCGGAACCAGCCAAACCGTATGTGCCAACAACGCCACAGTTAATCTAAACGGCTCGGTAACTGTTGCCAGCGGCGGCATATGGTCCAGCTCCGGCTCAGGTTCTTTTGTACCGGGGAACACCGCGCTTACAGCCAGTTATGTGCCAGGCGCAACCGATATTACAGCTGGCAGCGTTACGATTACTTTAAGCACAACAGGTAATGGCAATTGTTTACAGGTATCACATTCCCAGGTGGTGACCATATCTCCGGCACCGATAGTAAGTTTTGGAGCAAACCAGCAATTTGTGTGCAAAAACAATCCCGGCTATCAACTTAACGGATCTTCCACCACCGGGTCGCTTAGCTGGCTTTCTTCAGGAACAGGATCGTTCTCACCCAATTCTAATATTGTTAATCCATTTTATTTCCCATCCACCGCTGATACGACTTCAGGCAGCATTACGCTTACCGTTAGTTCCGCAAATAATGGCGGATGCAGTTCCGTGAGCCATACACTCATGCTCATTTACACCAATACACTATCGATAAGTGCAGGAAGTAGCCAGACCATATGCTCGAATACGGCGGCTCAGCTTATCGGAATTTCAACCACCAGTGCCGGAATCTGGAGCTCCGGCGGAAACGGTTTGTTTTCACCTTCTCCCAGCTCGCTTAATACCACATATATTCCCGGCAGTTCAGATATCAATGCCGGTGCAGTCACGCTTACTTTGGTTTCAACAAATAACGGCGGATGTAACCCTGTAAGCAGTACCATCACGCTATCCATAGTGCCGGGTCCATCGGTTAATGCAGGCAGCAACCAAACCATCTGTGCCAATACGGGTTCAGTCTCACTTTCCGGATCGTTTTCAATGTGTACGGGCGCCTCCTGGTCATCCGCGGGAACAGGAAGTTTTTCGCCTGTTGTTAATTCCGCGAGTTCGGTTTATTTTGTGAGTCCGCAGGACACCACTGCGGGAAGCGTTATACTGGGCCTGATCACAACAGGTAATGGAATATGCTCTCCTTCTTCGGACACATTAATGGTAACCTTTTATTCCGCACCAGTAGTGAATTCTGGGTCTATTCTACATGTGTGTAAAAATAATCCTGCCACCAACCTGAATGGCTATTGTTCGACCGGCACAGGAACCTGGACAAGTTTCGGCTCGGGCATGTTCAACAATTCGACATTAATAAACCCGGTCTATACTCCAGGTTCTTCGGATACCAGTGCTGCATTCATACAACTAATTCTGACTTCGGGAAATAATGCCGGTTGTAACCCGGTGAGCGACACGTTAAATGTATATTATTCGTCACCTCCTATTGTCAGTGCGGGCAGCGATAAAACCGTGTGCGCTAACAATGCTCTTATTGCACTAACAGGCACTTCCAGCACCGGCTCGGGCATATGGGCTGGCGGAACCGGCACATTCATGCCTGACAGTCTTCTCGGAAACTATTCCCCCGGAGTGCAGGATATCACAGCAGGTCAAATCACGTTGACATTAAGTAGCGCCAACAATGGAGGATGTCTGCCTTCTTCTGATCAAATGACTGTATTTATAACTTCAGCACCGGAGGCTAACGCAGGAACAGACCTGAAAGTTTGCAGCAATACATCCGGTATCCAGCTGGGCGGATCGTATAGTATTTCCACCGGCGCCAGTTGGTCAAGTTCGGGAACAGGCTTCTTTATTCCTTCCTCTTCTGATATGAATGCAAAATATATCCCCGGAAACAGTGATACACTGGCAGGAAACATTGTTATCCGTCTTATTACCACTGGCAATGGCAATTGCCTTGCCGTATCGGATAGCCTTAAAGTTAGTTTTAGTCATTCACCTTTCGTTTTTGCAGGTCATGATATTGCGCTATGCCCGGGCTCTCCCCTGCCGGTACTCAATGGCACAACATCTACAGGCACATGTGAGTGGACGAGCTTAGGTAATGGAAGTTTTGTACCTAACAATACAGTATCAAATCCTGTATATGTTCCCGGCAAACAAGATTCACTATACGCATTAAAACTTGTTCTCCGTATAACCGATTCAGTGTGTGGAACCACAGGCGACACGATGGTTCTTTCTTTTCACGCAAAACCGGTGGCTTCATTTATTTCCTCATCGCGGTGTCTTGGAACAGTTACCGGTTTCAGTACAACGTCAACAACTCCTGAAGGCAGTATCAGCTCCTGGAAATGGCGTTTTAATAATGATACTTCATCAGGAAAATACCCTATGTATCCATTCGGTTCAGCTGGTAACCACACGGTTCAGCATTACGTAAGCAACGGTTACTGCACAGATTCTGTTTCAAGCATTCTATTTATTCAATCGCTACAATCGCCTTCTTTCACATATATTGCGCTTTGCAATGATTCCGTCAGATTTATTCAAACAACACCTTTGACCGTGAACGGTACCATGAACTGGGAGTTCGGAGATGGTCAGGCCTCTGCGCTGGCAAATCCACACCATATTTATCCTGATACAGGTTCATATATTGTTTCTCTTGTTCTAACGAATGATTCCGGATGTACCGCCAGGTATGAAGACACCATCCAGACCAAACATTGTGTTACAATGACTGAAACGCGGGCTTTTAATCCTGTTGTTCCGAGCGGTTTTACACCTAACGGAGACGGAGTGAACGATGTTCTTCTGGTTAAGGGTGGGCCTTTTTCAAAATTCAGTTTCAGGGTGTTCAATGAATGGGGAAACCAGATCTTCAGCTCTGACATCCAGACATTAGGCTGGGATGGCAGGTATAGATCTTCGGAGCAGCCAGCAGGAAGGTTCATATGGACGCTTGATGTGGAATCATCCGCATCCGGCAGAACACAAAAAGCAGGAGAGGTTTATTTAAACAGATGAGATGAAAAAGACAATCATTTATATTTTTAGTTCTTTGATAGCCGCAGTAGTATGCAAGGCTCAGGATTTCCACGTTTCGCAGTATGACGTGACGGGAATGTACATCAATCCCGCGGTTACAGGATCCTACAAACCGGAAACTCCTGATTACAGATTCTGCCTGAATCACCGCTCACAATGGAAATCTCTCGGCATTAAACCATATACCACCAGCTATCTTGGGTATGACATGTCCACGAGAGTGCATGGACGCAATCTTGGATTCGGCGGTTACCTTATCAATAACAGCACGGGCGTCAATAACCTAAATACTTTCAATTTTATGTTGTCCGCCGCATATGATATCATCAATGCTCCCCAAAAGACTGTAAGCAGAATTAAGCCTGTAAAGCAGATACTGACTGTGGGTATACAAGTCGGTCTGCTATACAGAACCGTCAACCCCAATAATCTGAACTATGATGTGCAATACTCAAGTACCATCGGCACGTTTGACCGCTCCACCTCAAACCAGGAAACCTATTTTAATTACCAAAATATGCTTCGCATGGACGTGGCATATGGTCTCTATTATAAATATTTAAAGAGCGGAAAAAAAGTTCATCCTTATGCCGGATTTTCGATGTTTCATCTCAATAAGCACAGAGAATCCATGACAGGCACATCGAGCAGGCTACCCATAAGATATACGGGTCAGGCTGGTTGTGAGATAAGACCAGACGACGACAATAACTTAAAAATACGTTTGCTTTATATGAATCAGGCCCGTTCAGATGAGTTCATTCCAGGGATATTGTATTATCACAAAATCGATGGTAGCGCATTTGGCGTAACAGCTGGAATTGATTACAGGTTAAGAGACGCGGCTATTTTTAGTTTAGCCTTTAATCATGCAAGTTACGCAGTCAGGTTGAGTTATGATGTGAATGTTTCTTTTTTAAAAAATTATTCGAAACACCGCGGTGCATTTGAGTTATCACTTGTTTATTCCGGTGAAAAGGGAAAACCTTCAACCAAATCCCGTAGTAGAAGCTTTTTTTTATAGAGCTCAATGAATCGAAAGAAAAAACACTATTGAAAAAAGGCCGGATGATTATTTTGCAGGCTATCAAAAATCACAAAATGAAACTTATTAATCGCAGCCTTATTTCCAGTGCACATCTACACTTCTAATATCTCTACAATTTAAAAACTGTTCGCTTCTCTTTACAGAATTTTAATTAAGAGATTTGATGAGCGAAAAAATTCCAAAATATTCGATTTAGGGCCAAAAGATATCATGTAAAAACTATATAAATCTTACATGTGTAATGGTAAGCCGAGGAGCAAAAAGCAATTGGCCGCCAATAAGCCTAATTTTGTTTTAGTTGACGACTTAAAGACGATTTGCCATGAACATATTAATAGCGGAAGATGAAAAGACATTGTTAAAGACCATGGCCTTTTTCCTTCAGAAGAAGGGGTACCACGTAACTATAGTGGAGAATGGACTTGCAGCCGACGAGCAAATACGCAAATCGAATTTTGATCTGATCATTACTGATCTAAATATGCCATACATCGGTGGTATGGAGCTGGTGAACACGATCCGGAATGTGCTGAAACTCGCAACTCCCGTTATCGTGCTCACATCTACAGGCCCGGAACAGACACAGCTACACGCTTTTGAAGTCGGGGCCAGTGAATTTATTACCAAACCATTCAGTCTGCCGGTTCTGGCAACACGGGTAGAACGCCTGATATCGGGCAAAACATTTTATGCTTAGGCAGATTCACATACTATATCTTCTTATACTCCATATATGTAAACTTCAAAGTCAAACGACAGAGGATGTACGTTCTCAGGTTTTACGCTTAGCCACCACCAAATATTATCATGAAGCACACAACGTCGTAAGACAGGCGCTTAATGACAGTCCTTCGGATACTTCTGTTATAATTCTAAAGGCAAGACTATTTGCTTGGGAACGCCAATATGACTCAGCATTGTATCTGTTGAAAACGGTCATCAGTTACAATCCCGCTCATGTTGAAGCCCTGGAAATGATAACGGATGTATGCCTCTGGTCGCAGCACTACGAAGAAGCAATTTTTTACTGTGATGAGGCCATTCGGTTTTCTCCTGTAAATCAGGCCTTGTTCCAATTGAAAAAAGCCAAAGCGCTGGCCCGCTCGGGACATACCGCGCAATCACTGCGATTACTCCGATCTTTGCCCGCAGAGTATTCGACGGAAGCGGAACTCTTACGACAGGAGATCATAAACGAACACTTAAAAAATAAATTTAAAACCGGAACGTCTGCAATTGGATTGATCAATGGCCCATCTAATCTTAAATTTATAAACCTGGAATATGAGAATCGCGTGAGAATACCATTGGTTTCTAAACTTAACTTTTGCGAACAGGTAAATAATCGCAGTCTTCAACTGGAAGTTGAAGGATATCCTGCGCTAAGTCAAAAAAGCTATTTATATCTCGGTGCGGGATATTCTCCTCTCGGTTCAGTATTCCCGATTGTGAACAGTACCGTGGAATTGTATCATAAACTATTTAAAAAGGCCGAGATCGCAGGTGGAGGCCGTTTCATGGTGTTTGATAAAAATACGCGGGTTCTCATTGTGAATAGTTATATAGGGGTCTATATCAAAAACTACTGGCTGGCCTATCGCGCTTACACTACAGAATCGGCAAATAAATGGTATTGGACCCATACCATAACAATGCGTCGGTACTTTAAACAAAAAAACTTCCTTAGTTTCTTCGTTGCGAGAGGGAGCGCGCCTTTTTTTTCGTTCTGGTACCAGGAAGGATTTACCCGGATCAACTCTCTGAGCGGCGGTTATGACCTTCACCTTAGATTGAAGAATTCATTGTATCTCAACTTACGCATGATGTATGAACTGGAAGAATACCAGCCCGAAATATACCGGAACAGGTATACCGGTCAAATGAGTATCGAAAAACACTTTTAAGGAATGGATCGGATACCTGATATATATAAAATTGTGGAAAATCTAAAGGAGATGAACAAGGTTTATATTTTAGGGATGTCCATCGTTTTCTTTTTAACATTGACAGTCATTTTCTTTTTGATTCTCATTACAAAACGAACGCTTACTATTATTCATCAACGACAAATCTCTAAGTTGAGTAAAAACAATACCCTCATTATAGAGCAGGTTCTTTTTTCCGAAAATCCACTTAGTTCCAGGTTGGTTTCTATATTCTTAAAACGTAAAATCGCGCGTAAGTCCCTTATGGAAGAGCTTTTGTATTTGCGAAAGAATTTGAACGGTGACCTGGCGCGGAGACTTACTACGTTTTATATGAGCTCGGGCCTGATCAACGATACTTTGAAAAAAATACATAGTAGCTCCTGGCATATACGGTGTAAAGGTTTAAAAGAATTGGGCGACATGCGCATGGATGAGTTTGCGGAGCTCGCCCATATGCTTATTCAGAATAAAAACAGATTTATCCGCGACGAGGCTGTTCTTTGTTATATTCGTCTCTCGGGATTTGACGGGTTAAAATTCCTGAATAATTACAAGTACGATATCAGTGACTGGCAACAGGCAAATCTCATTCATGTTTTACAGGCCATTGAAACTATACCCCCTCTGCCAATAGGATTGTGGCTTAATTCAGACAACCAATCGGTAAGACTCTTTGCACTGCGTCTTATCGCTCATTTCAGGCAATGCGACAACACCCTTTCACTCGGACTCCTGTTGGGAAATCCCCGGGCGACAATTCGCATTGCCACTCTGAAGGCCATTGGCGCGTTGCAGCTCTTCGACTATTTTCCATTGCTTCAGGAAATGCATTCAACCGAAAAAAGCTTGTGGGTTCAGGCAGAGATTGGTAAAACACTTAAGATCTTTGGACATGAAGAAACCTCTCCTTCCCGGGAATCCGAAGAAACAAATGAAAATTGCAAGATCATTCCGTTAAATGGAAAAATGGAGGATCATGGAAGTAACGTGGAAACACCGGACTTAACACTTAAAATAAAGGTGAAATGAGCCAGCTCTCGATTGTGATCCTTCAGTACCTGAATATAGCTGCTTTATTATTTACAGCTACAATGATTTTATTTTACACTTTATTTGCAGTGATCTCTATAGGTGCAATGAAACATCACATCCGCGAAGATAGTTTCGTGGATTACAATGCGCTGCTTTCTTCAGAATGTGCACCTGCAGTATCTTTGATAGCACCAGCATACAACGAAGCCAAAACCATTGAAGAGAATGTCCGGTCCTTGTTGTCTCTTGAATATAGTGATTATGAGGTGATTATCGTTAACGATGGCAGCAAGGATGATTCTATGGATATTCTGATCAATGCTTATCAGTTAAAGAAAATAGACACAGAGGTTGTTCCCCGGGTACAATCTAAACCTATCAAAGGTGTTTACAAGTCGGATAATCCGGCGCTTAAAAAACTGACTGTAGTTGACAAGGTCAATGGCGGTAAGTCTGACGCATTGAACGCAGGCATCTGTGTTTCTCAAAATCCTTATATAGCATGTATCGATGTGGACTGTGTTCTCGAAAAACAATCCCTTCTTCGTATGATCAAACCGTTTATGGATGAATCTGGTCGCCGGGTAATTGCAGCCGGTGGGGTTGTAAGGATTGCGAATTCATGTATCATAAAAGCGGGACGACTTCTTGAGGTGAAAGTGCCGGATAAATTCCTGCCCCGCGTGCAGGTGCTGGAATACATCCGGGCATTCCTGCTGGGAAGAATGGCCTGGAGCAAATTAGACGGATTGTTATTGATATCCGGTGCTTTTGGAATGTTTGACAAGGAGATTGTTGTTGCAGTAGGTGGTTACAGTCACAAAACAGTAGGAGAAGACATGGAGCTGGTTGTGAGGATGCGCAGGTATATGGTCGAGACGGGTCAGCCATACACTGTTCGGTACATTCCCGATCCCCTATGCTGGACAGAGGCTCCAGACAACTATGATATACTTATAAAACAAAGAAATCGCTGGACACGGGGCACAATGGAAACACTCCTGACCCACCGCAGAATTCTCTTTAATCCCAAGTACAGGATTCTTGGTCTGTTGAGTTTCCCATATTGGCTGATATATGAATATGCCGCGCCTATTATCGAATTTGTAGGTTTTTTTGCAACGCTCATCCTGGCATTGCTGGGACTCTTATCCTGGAAATTTTTCTTTCTGATCTTTGGTTTCATCTATTCATTTACCTTAATGTACGCCTGTCTTTCATTACTCTCTGAGGAATTCACCTATCATCAATATACCCGCCGCTCAGACTTTCTTAAACTTTTTATCACCGCGATGATCGAGCCTATCTGGTACCATCCTGTTACCGTGTATGCCTCTATAAAAGGAAATATTCAAAAAATGAGGGGTATAGGCGGCTGGGGTGAAATGACACGCCAGGGGTTTACTAAAAAGACTTGATTCACCCGTATTCAGGTCTAATTATATGTCTGTATTCTTCATGCCGGATGTTTTTTTTATCGACGAAATGTTGTCACGAGTCAAATTTTGAACCGTCCCACTCTGCCCCTGGGGGAAATAATTCCAATTTCCTTTTTTTCATTTCCCCGGCGATTATTGCGGCGTTTCCGCCTTGTTCTTCAAGTTTTGAAATTATGTTCAGATAACTTTTTTCATCTCGATTTTGGCTTAACTTAAATACATTGTCGATTTTATCCGCCCTTATCTCAAAACCCACAATTGCGGGCATCATTTTACTCAAAAAATTGTCCGGAAGATTGTCGTAGATCGTTTTTGAGTTTGTATTACCCTTTTCAAATTTCAAAGTAAACTTCTTCATAAACGCAACCAACTCCTCATTCACCATGTATTTCATTTGCCCGCTTATATGAACACTCATGTAATTCCAGGTTGAACCGATGTGCGGATTATTATACCAGGAAGCACTCACATAAGTGCTTGGACCAGTAAATACTACCAAAGCATTTGGATTCTCACCGAATGCTTTGTAGTGATCAGTGTTTCGCATGATGTGCCCTTGTAAAAACAATGCTCCGTCCCTTTCCTCGAACAAAACAGGAACTTGTGTTGCCACTTGTTTACCTGTAGAATCGCTACCTGTTAAAAAGGCAAATGGATGTTCTTCAATAAAATCCAAAATCGTTTTCCTGTCCTTTTCTTTGAAATATGAAAAATTGTACATCGCTCCTGTTGGTCTGATTTTTACTTAAAATTATTTTATTACAAGTCGCTAACCGGTTTTATAGGTGGCCCGGCAGACACCCTTCCGGTAGCTGCCGGAATACAAAGTACAAGTTAAACATTTGAGCTTTAACCTGCAAAAAATTAGAAACAAACGGAGCAAAACAAAAAAGGTAAAGTCGTGTGGACTCTAAGCTGTATGTCTCCTGCGTTTGTTTTATTGTTAGTGTCTATCCACTGTGTAATTCAGTTCGGTTACACCGGAAGCAAATTGTCGGGTAGTTAATAAATTTAGTTTTATTTTGTCTTTGATGTCTACAAACAACGGAATGCCCTGGCCAAGAATGACCGGATTGACGAATAACCAGTAGCCGTCAATTAGGTCAAGTTGAATAAGCGAATGTGTTGCCGTCGGGCTGCCAAAAAGCAGGATATCTTTATCACCGCTGCCGCGGGATTGTTTTATCTCATTTATTCTCTCCGAAAGGTTGTCGCTAATAATTGTTGTGTTAGTCCTTCCCTTAGCTGTTGGACCTGAATCCGTCATCGTTTTTGACAAAACAACTTTGTGAACATTTTTATACCAGGTTGAATGTTCAATGTCGTGTTGAGTCGCTGTCGGACTGTCTCCTGCGGTAGGCCAGTAATTTTCCATCATCTGATAAGTTACGCGCCCGTATAAAGCAGTGTCGCCTTCGTTTATCCGCTTACCGACATAATTAAACATTTCTTCATCAACTTTAACCCAGTCCAATTCTCCGTTCGGCCCTGCTACAAATCCGTCAAGCGACATGTGCATAAATGAAATTATTTTTCTCATATTGTCTTATTTTTATTGTTGTTTATGGTTTGTTACTTACTACTATTTTAAGATAGTTTTCAAGTCGATCTAAAGTTTGCTTGCCTCCTTCAATGGCATTGACCTTTCTGTTTAATTCTTCAATAATTTCTTCTGACTTAAATACTGACTTCATTGTCAGAAGTGTTTTTCCTTCAACCTCTTCAAATAAAATTGAAACTATAAAGTTGTAATCTTCGTTTCTTTCACCGGAATGTTTATATGATAACAGGGAAGGCTTTTTCACCTCTACATACTCAATTTTGTTCTCCCAATCCCGTCCCATACCATGCATAATAAAATCCCAGATTTTGCCAGGTTCAACGGCCATTGATTTAGTAGTTAGCGAAAAACCGTTTGGTCCCCACCATTCTTTTATATGTGCCGGGTTGGTCCATACTTCCCAGACTAAATCTCTTGGGGCATTAAGAATCCTTGTATGTATAAGAATGTTCCCTTCCTGTTTGAATGTGTTGTATTTTTCCATTTCTCTATTTTTCCTTTTTTTGAATTTTAGTGAGATAACTTTCCAGGGAGTCAAATTTATTGTCCCAATATTTGCGGTATTGATTCACCCAGTCTGTTACTTCATTTAATTTTGAGAGTTTAGCCTCGCAATATCTTTCCCTGCCTTGTTGTTTGATCATGATCAGGCCACATTCTGTAAGAATTTTAATGTGCTGCGAAATGGCAGGTCTGCTGACATCGAAATTCTCAGCAATTGCGTTTAGATTTAGTGACTTGTTAGCCAATAAACCAATAATCTCTCTACGTGTAGGATCTGCTATTGCTTGAAAAACATCTCTTCTCATTTGTATAATTTTAATAATATGTAAGGAATCGCTTACAAATATATATGTAAGTGATTACTTACGCAAATTTAACATTAAAAATTTTGCAACTAATTGTTTATCAGATGGAAAAAAATTATCTTTCTCTTACAAAACCCGATTTGTAATTTTCATTACAATTATCCATTTTATTTTTGAGGATTGCTTTTCGGTGCTTATGTATTGATCAGATTTACTGTTAACTATCATTTTAAGAACTAACTCTCGATCAGAGCCAACATGCTTTCGGCTATCTATTATCAGCTTGAATTACAGTTTTATTATTTTCTGATGAACTGTTTTATGTTTACTCTCAATCAGCAAAAGATAAGCGCCAGTGGGAAAAGGAGAAAAATTAATTAAGGTGCTTTCTGTTACATTGTCAGAAAAGATAAGCTGCCCGATTAAATCAAAACACCTTACATTATACAGATTGCTATTATGTATAACAATGTTTAGGCTATTTGAAAATGGGTTGGGAAAAATTTGAATTGTATTTTCGTCTGAAATTTCTGAAAGACCAATTGTTCCGCTTGAACATCCCGAATTAAAAAACTCTATTGTTGTATTCACAAAATCTGTGTAGAATTCGTGCTCTGCATTTGCAGCCATAATTTCACCCACCAGTTGCTGTTGCGTATCGAAATTTAAAGATAAAATGACCGGATAGTTAGTTGGATTGATAGTTATATCATTTACAATAATTGAAGCAAGGTTTGCGTAATTTCCTGCTTGTATTTGACCGTTAGCGACTAACTCATTAAAAATGCTTTGTGATAACGAAATGGAAATGTTATTAATTCTTGCGAAATATTCGGGGAATATTGGGAATCTATAATGCATATTGTGCGAGGCACAAATGCCATTGCCATTTAATTCCTGGTAATTCAAGAAACTATTGTTATTGCCTGTAGTTCCAAGCGTACCATCATTTTGTTGCATACACCAAATGACAGGAACGGATGACATGGTAAATACGGTGTCCTGACCTTCGGCACAATAAATTGCTGCGCTTTTATACTTATACAGAAATGAAAGTGTGGAAGAAAATGAACCTCCGGCAGACATGCCCACTGAAAAGCGTGGTAGTGAATAGTTGAACAATCCGCGATTTATCATTGTATCCGTTATCGCTTTTACATTTACATAATCTACATTGATAACTGAATCTATTGGATAGGCGTACCACCTGATTTTGCCATCACCGTTAAGATCTGTTGATACTGTTGTTTCTTCGCATTCGGTAATAATTACTCCGAATGTATCTGCAACTGCCGCATTGATAAAATTTCTCGATTCTGTTTTAGTAGTCAAATTAGCTGCGTTTCCACCTGTACCATGCAGATAATAAATTACACCTTTCATGTTTGGTGGAAAATACCAATACACATTTTTAGGATTGTTCATTCCTTGTATTTGCTCGTAATTAAAAGTAAAAGGCGTTACGGTTTGTATGTTGGCTGTAACAGTTACGTTTTGTGCCGGCATTACGAGGAAGGTATGCCATTCGTTAGGTAAGCTTAGGAAGGAAGTATCACTGGACCATGTTTTAAAGAACTTTGTAGAATCATATTCCACACTCCAAATATGAGCGGTGTCACCAACATTATAGGTTCCGCTACCATAACCATTGTTTACAGTAAGGTTATATGTTTGGGCATTTACTATGTTTAAAATAAAAGTGCTAAAAAAAATCAGGACTGCTATTTTCATAAAATTTAATTTTTAATGAATTTTTCGGTGTAGGTTGTTTTCGCACTAGTCGTTTTTAAAAAGTAAATTCCGTTTGGAAACTGACTGCAATCAAGAACAATTTTATCAAATGCTTTTTTGTGATTTACTATTTCTCTTCCGAAGTTGTCATAAATAGATACATCAAAATATTGCCCAGGTAATTGAATGGAAAGGGATTGTTGCGTGGGATTTGGGAAAACAATCAATTTGTTTTTTTCTTTGTTCAAATCACTCAAACCAACAGTGGCGGAAGTGCTTACAATATCAGCATACACAACTGCATTTGTGTCTAAAAGTAAAGTAGAAAGAATAATTGAGGGCGTGTTGTTTGCGTACGTATATTGCCCTAAGAAGGTAGGCTGGACCAACTGGTTAAATTCTGTATTGGGAATTTTATAGAGATTTATTTTTATGCTATCAGATGCAGGAAAGTCCGGTAGCGGATTTAAGTTATTGAGCGTTATACTAACTGATGTAGGAGCGAGTGGTGTTGTATTATGATAATATCCTATCATCATTCTTACTGTATTCGGATTGGATTTTAAATTTCCTGTAATAGAGAAGACGCGAGGGTTGGATGAATTGGTTAAATAACGAATACTGTCTAATTCAGCATATCTTTTAAAAGCCCAATAGACTGCGCGTTTGAGATTTGTTGTTGGAGTTAATATTCCGTTAAGAGTGTTATTAAAACAAGTTTCTGTGCCTGAGCTATCATTTGCATTCCAACAAGCTTTACAAGCTCCATTTGCTTTACCTTTTTCGAGATAATAAAAATGAGCGAGATTGAATGCAGGTTTATACTGGCCGGTTTCGTTTACTATTTCATTTATTACTATTTTTTTTATTTGCAAAGGTGCATAGGTCGGGTTATTAATAAAATTATTCCTGCACCATAAAAGAGCGTCATCAAAATATGGCATAATGGAATCATTGTAAAACCAATGAAATGAAAGTATATCCAATTGAACATTGTTTGCTAAACAATAGTTGCAAAAAGCTCTGATGTAGGCAGTATCTGCATTCACAATTGAAGGGCCGCATATTTGAACGGATGTACCGAGATTGAATCTGATTCGGTCATGTGCCATTTTGAATGTTTGAAAGAATAGCGAATCTAAACCTGACCAATATGTGCCATTAGGTTCATTCCAAATGTCATAAATAATAGGAATGGATGCTGTTGATGCACAAAGGTTATCTACAAAAGTTTTGAAACCGGTAGTATCACTATACGGAGGAGTCCATCCCGGAGGATATCCGTATAGGTCACTAACTGCTATCATGAATTTTGCACCAATTGTGGTAGTTGCTCTGTTGTAAATAGTCGTTGTGAGACCACCGGCACGCCAGTATCCGGGTGATAATGGTACTATGAGGCTATCGTGTGGATTGGTTGCGTCCATAGCATGTAGAAAGCCAATCATATTTGATACTGTATCAGTATTTGAAAAATCTACTGATAGTGTTTGAGATTTTGCAGTATTCAAAAATAGTACTGCAAGAAAAAGTGCGATTTTATTTTTCATGATTACTTGTTTTTAAGTTTTGGAATAAGAATAAAAATTATAAGGAATAGTATTAGGAATAGGGCGGTAACTATAATAAACAACCATGTAATTGGCCAATTTAGATACCAGCCTACAAATGCGTGAAAGGCTGCAAACAAAACCATAAATCCGGTGATGTATTTTACTTTGTTTGCATATTCTGTAAGCCAATAGAGTAGCAGAAGCGGTAAGTAAATATAACCGAATGAAACAGCTCCAATAATTTGCAGTGCTTTTCTGCCGGGCAATAGATTAATACGCAAGTAAACTCCAACTAAAAAAATTACAAGTGATATTATTCCAAAGATGATAAAAAAAAATTTGTTTAAGAACTTTGGATGGGCATAGAAACTTTCTTTATTGCGTGGAATATTTAATAGGTCTTTACGGTTGAATTTTCTTAATGCGATTGTGAAGGCATCATGAAAATCGGATTCTGAATCTAGTTCTGCCTCTGTAAGAATAGATAAATGATCTGTCAATTCAGATAACACGGGTGAATCTGCAATACCATGTTTTTGCAAATGGTCTTGAATGAAATCAATTTCTATGTCTGAAAGTTTCCGACTCATGCAAAGGTTATTTTTAACTCCATAATCTGACCTAAGGATTTCATGAACTCATGGAGTTCTTTGATTTTATCTTTTGCAATTGTTTTGCCTTGTTTTGTAAGCTTGTAATATTTCCGAACTCTTTTACCAATGGTTACAATCTCTATAGATAGGAGGCCGGTTGCTTCAAGCTTATGAAGAGAAGGATATAATGCACCTTCGCTGATTTCAATTTTATCACCGGTAAGCTCTTTCACACGATGTGTTATTTCATAACCGTACATGCGTTCATTTTCTGATAGTAATTTCAGAATTATGATTTCTATTGTGCCTTTAAGTAGTTCCTTTGAGTACATAATCGTTCATTTGACGCTCAAAACTACAAATAGTTTAATTGCATTTTATATAGATGTATTGTTATACAATGTATTCATATTAAACACCTGATAATCATATAGTTTTGTATTAAAATGCTTTTCGAATTGGATTTATTGGATTGTCTGATGTATTGCTAATTCGTATCCCTCCGGTTAATTACTGGATAGTTTTAAAGAACAACGGATTAAGAAAACAAAACGCCAAGCACAAAACTTTGGTTTGCAAGTGGTTGAGGGTGTAGTTACTTAAGAGAAAAAAGAAAGGCTAAGAATTAAAGTGCTATTTGAACTTGATAATAAATATCCTCAGCTTTTCCGCCTGATCCCTGATCCAAAAACCAGGGAGATTTTTCAGGCCATAAGAAAGAAAAAAGCCTACAAAACTTTTCGTTCTTGTAGGCTTCAGTTTTGGAGGTTTTATCCTCTTTGTCGGGGTGGCCAGATTCGAACTGACGACCTCCTGCTCCCAAAGCAGGCGCGATACCGGGCTACGCTACACCCCGCTGTGTGCGTCCTCATTTTTTGAGAGTGCAAATATACGATTATTTTATCTCCTGCAAAAAAAGTATTCATTTTTCTTAAAAATGTTTAACCTGCTGTGAATTAGACTTTTTGCCCGAAAATTAAATTGTATTTTTGCTGCCTATGCAAGAACAGATTCTCATTTTAGATTTTGGTTCTCAATTTACACAGTTAATTGCCCGCCGTTTGCGCGAATTAAACGTTTATTGCGAAATTCATCCTTATACAAAAGTCCCTCAGATTACCCCCGATATCAAAGGTGTTATTCTTTCCGGTAGCCCTCATAGTGTGCGCGAAGAAAACCCTCCTCAACCGGATCTTTCACAGATCAAAGGCAAACTTCCGTTACTGGGAGTGTGTTTTGGAGCCCAATACCTGGCTCATTTTTTCGGGGGAGAGGTTGGTAAATCCAATTCCCGCGAATATGGCCGAGCCCATCTTGAAATCAAGGATAAAGAGAGTAAGCTATTTAAGGATGTTATTGACGATTCTGTTGTATGGATGAGTCATGCGGACACTATTTTAAAAATCCCGGCAAACTATAAAATTACGGCGAGTACGCACGATGTAAAGATCGCGGCCTATGATATTATTGGCGAAGAAACGTCCTGTATCCAATTCCACCCTGAGGTGTACCATACTGCAGAAGGCGCGAAAATACTAAAGAATTTCGTTTACGGGATCTGCAAATGCAAAGGTGACTGGACCCCCTCGTCATTTATTGAAACCACTATTTCCGATCTTAAGAAACAGCTGGGAAATGAAAAAGTGATACTGGGCCTGAGCGGCGGTGTGGACAGCAGTGTTGCAGCGATGATCCTGCACAAAGCGATTGGCACTAACCTGCATTGCATTTTTGTAGATAACGGACTGCTGCGTAAAAATGAATTTGAAAACGTTCTTGAATCCTACAAACACATGGGATTAAATGTAAAGGGCGTAGATGCAAAAGAACGGTTTTATTCAGAGCTCAAAGGCCTTTCAGATCCCGAGAAAAAAAGAAAAGCCATAGGCAAGGTTTTTATAGATGTGTTTGATACCGAATCGAAGCTGGATAAAGACGCGCAGTGGCTTGCGCAAGGCACCATCTATCCTGATGTGATTGAAAGTGTGAGCGTGAAGGGCCCTTCGGCTACTATTAAATCCCATCATAATGTAGGCGGCCTTCCTGATTATATGAAGTTAAAGATCGTTGAACCCCTGCGCAGTCTTTTTAAAGACGAAGTGCGCCGCGTTGGTAAGGAATTAGGTTTGGATGAGAATATTTTAAACCGTCATCCTTTTCCGGGCCCGGGTCTTGCGATCCGTATTCTCGGAGAGATCACACCCGAAAAGATCCGCATTATCCAGGAAGTAGACTCCATTTTTATTGAAGGCTTAAAAACACATAATTTATACCGGGAAGTCTGGCAGGCCGGCGCTATCTTTTTACCAGTTCAGAGCGTTGGTGTAATGGGCGATGAACGCACCTATGAAAGTGTTGTGGCGCTGAGGGCTGTGAGCAGCACCGATGGAATGACTGCAGACTGGTGTCACCTTCCCTATGAATTTCTCGCAAAAATAAGCAACGAGATCATTAATAAAGTAAAAGGGGTTAACCGCGTGGTTTACGACATCAGCTCCAAACCCCCTGCTACTATTGAGTGGGAATAAACTCGTTGTCAATTTCATAAGTGATAATTTACGATTTGCTGATCTTAATGATTAAACTAAAATATAACCTTGTTTGTTTTTTGCTTCTGGTTTCTTGTTTTTGCTTCGCGCAAACAAAATCAACGAACATCCAGACCATTGACGGAAAGAAATATTACATCCATAAGATCGAAAAAAGCCAGAGTTTATACGCTATTTCGAAAACGTACAGTGTCAGTCTGGACGATATATACAAGGCAAATCCTGAACTGAAAACGGCTGGTGCAAAAGTTCACCAGGAAATTAAGATCCCATTTTCTGTTACGCCTGCCGCTACTGTTTCAAATACGCTTAGCCCGGTTACTTCAACCGTGGTTATCGATACAAACAAATACATTACTTACAGAGTTGCAAAAAGTGAAACGGTTTATAGTATAACCCGCCGCTTTAACATCAGTGAGAAACAACTCGCGGCTTATAATCCGGGAATAACACCTACCCTCAGAGAAGGCCAGGTGATCATCGTCGGGGAAAAAAACAAAAAGAAATCCGCCGTTAGAGAAAAGGAAACAAAACCAGCCACTGTGGTAAAAGAACATAAGCCGGTTTTCTCACCTGTAGATTCCAATATGTTTAAGCCGGTATCAAAACCAAAAAAAACAAAATACAATGTCGCCCTTATCCTCCCCTTCAGGCTGGATCAAACATTAGCCATGGACCTCAACGAGCTTATAAAAACAGGCGGGAATTTTCCAGTTGTTCCGGCCCTTGCCGTAGACTTTTACCTGGGCTTCAAACGTGCCGTGGATTCATTGACCGACCAGAATTTCGAGGTGGAGCTTTGCCTCTATGAAAGTGACGACAAAGACTCGGTTAAACTTGAACAAATTGTGAAAGATCCCAAATTTAAAGAATTGGATCTTATTTTTGGTCCATTGTACGCCAGTGGTTTTAAAACCATTTCAAAAAAAGCCAAGGAATTAAACATCCCGATCGTATCTCCAATTACGCAGCAAAACAAAATTCTGTACAACAACATTTATATTTCGAAAACAAACCCTTCACAGTTTACGTTACTCGAAAGCCTCGCGGACTATTGCATTGATTCACTTGTAAACGGAAACGCAAACATGGTGCTGGTACTTTTATCAGAAAAGGATAAAAAGGAACTGAGCTTTGTGAAGGCGTTTAAAAAGTATTATAACGAGAAACAGAAGTCCCTTGGAAAAAGCCTTAAAGACACGGTAACCCTGGTGCGTGGAATGTCAGGTTTAAAAGCCGTTTTTAAACCGGGTGTTAAAAACATCGTCATTACTCTCAGTTCCAACCAGGTATTTCTTGCCGATTTTACAACACAGCTCTCTATTAACAGCGATAAAAAAAATGTTACTTTATGCGGCTGGCAAAGCCTTACGGAAACAGACAATATTGACCAGGAATACTTAAACCAGCTGAACTTCACGTTTCCTCATCAGTTTAATCTTACAAACCTTGCAGCTTATAATTCTGTAGCCAGGTCCTACATTGAGCAGCAACAAACCATCCCCGGAGAATATTTTTATATTGGTTTTGACATTGCTGCGTATTACCTGTCCAACTTAAAAACAACCGGTCCCGATTTTGTTCACAGCCTTAACATGTTGCCGCTTGAAACAAATTACATGCGGTTTAAATATGCGCGGCCTGATGTGACAACAGGATTTGACAACCGTGGCGTTTTTATTTTCAGGTATTCTAACTATCATTTGCAAAAAACAGGATGGAAATAAGCAGGGACAAAATCTCGGGCTGGCTGAAGGACTTGCAGGATTCTATTTGCTCCGCGCTTGAAAAAGCGGACGGAAGATCTAAATTTCAGGAAGAAAACTGGACACGTGAAGAAGGTGGAGGTGGCAGAACGCGCATCATTAAAGAAGGAAACGTGATCGAAAAAGGCGGGGTACTTTTTAGCGCCGTTGAAGGCGATGCGCCTGATTTCCTTCTCAGGGAAAAAGAACACAGTGTCTCTTTAAACCAGGAAGCTTCAAACCAGAAACCCAAATTCTATGCTACCGGCGTATCCATTGTTATTCACCCTGCGAATCCTATGGTTCCTATCATACATATGAACATCCGCTATTTTGAAATGAGTGGTAACATTCGCTGGCTGGGTGGTGGCATTGATCTTACCCCACATTATATTGTTGAAGAAGACGCGAAATTCTTTCATTCAGAATTAAAAAAAGTATGTGATAAACACAACACGGAGTATTACCCTAAATTTAAAAAGTGGGCCGATGACTATTTTTATATTCCTCACCGTAAGGAAACACGAGGCATTGGTGGCATCTTTTTTGACCGGCTGAATGAAGGCAAGGAATCCGATAGCTATCGGATGAGCTTTGAGAGAAATTTTAACTTCTGGAAAGAGATCGGTGAAACTTTCGCTCCCGTATATACTGAACTGATTGAACGGAATAAAAATAAAGCCTTTACAGAAAAAAATAAACAGTGGCAACTTCTTCGTCGCGGGCGTTATGTAGAGTTTAACCTGGTTTACGATAAAGGCACAAAATTCGGACTTGAAACAAACGGCCGTGTAGAGTCCATTTTAATGAGTCTTCCAAAACTCGCGGGATGGGAGTACGATTTTAAACCTGAGAAATATTCGGAGGAGGAAAAAACTCTGAACCTGCTAAAAAAAGGATTGCAATGGACCTAAAAAAGGCCATCCACCGGACAGCCTTTTTATTACTCTTCATTTTAATCTTTAGCGTATAATGACCTTTTGCCTTTCCAAAGATCCATTTACATCTGATTTCTCAAGAAAGTAAACACCTGTTGAAATTCCATTCAAATCGATGCTTGCTTCGCCGCTTAATTGTGCAGAATAAATTACCTTACCGGTTATTTCATAAAGCGTTACTTTTTCTGGTTGCTCACCTAATTGCAGGTGAATTTTCTCCTGGGCGGGGTTCGGATAGAACCATTGTTCACGCTCCTGCCGGCCTTCCGAAATATTGGTTGTGTAACCCAGGCGGTTCACTTCATTATTAAAACAATCGTATTTAACTGCCGAAAGTGCTTCTCCTGTTACCTCATAGTCAGCAGAGGTTCCCGCCACCAACTTGGTAATGTTATTAAGCTCTTTTACTACTTCTTCGTTTGCTTGTTGCCAGCTTACACTTGAAGAGCAGTCAGGCTCCGTAGCGATGCTTTTTTTAATTATCCGCTGATTAATCGCCCCCTGCGATATTACAAACGAAGTAAACACCTCGTAAGCTGAGCCACAGCTTTCAATAAGGGAAGCTCCCATTTCATAACCACCAACGTTGTAGTCCCGGTATGAAGTAATATTTCCTGATGGGTCAAATCTTAATACATACGGATTTGCTTTCGTATTGATGCCATCAAAGGTGCTATAAGAGCCAAGCGCTGATAACTTACCGTTGCTCATTGTAAAAAGATCACTGTTCATATATCCATGCTGTCCCGACCTGTAATAACGTCTTCCCCAGATAGGCGCATATAGAGTAAGACCCTCTGTTTTAAAAGCGTAATGAGCCACCGAATTAGACGAACTCGCGTCCCGTTGAAAGGTGATCGCAATGTTTTCTTCGGAAGCGTTAAAAATTTCTGTAAGTTGCGGATTAAATAAGGCCACTGAAGGCTGCAGACGGTAATTTGCGCCCTGGGTGTTATACAGATTTCCATTTCCTGAAAATATATTCATCAGGAAAATTCCGCTGTATTCACGGAATCCTACCACTGAAAAAATTCGTTCATTGGTAGATTTACGTGGCATTGCATCGGTAGCTAAAATTTTTGTGCCAATGTTATATTCCGCCGACCAGGCAAGTACACCATTTTCTTTGAATTTTGCCACCGCCACTGAATTAATCCCTGTGGTGGAATTTGAATTTCCCACTACTATATATCCTTCGTCAACTAAGTTACCTGCCTGCACGGGAAAAACAGTGATCGCTTCGGAATTTTCATACGAAAATGTGATTTCTTTCGACCATAAAACTGCCCCGGTATTATCCACTTTTATTACCAGGAATTTATGATTTGTGCTTTGCCCGCATAAAATATACTGGTTGCTATAATTGATACTTTTGCAAAGTCCGTTGCAAATTTCATTACCCTCAGACGTACCGAATTTATAGGCACTCGTAAAACTACCATTTGGCGTTACAAACATCAGTTGAAAATCACTCGTTCCGTTATCCATCAGAATTGAGTTGCAGGTTGCAACACCGCACTGAGCATTGTCTATCACTATGCTTTTACCTTGTGGCTGATAGTTGCTAATGCCGGAGCCATGAGAATATCTGTAATGGTAATTTTGCGCCTGCAGGTTTGCTTCCCCTATAAAACAGGTAATAGCCAGAACTGAGACTCTACGGAATTGAGCCAGACAGTGGCTCCGGAAAAAATGGTTAATGGTTTTGTTTTTCATACGTGTTGGATTTTTAAGTTTATATTACTCCCTATACACGAGTATACCCTAAAAAGTTGGAGAAAAAGAAACAGACTTTATATCTGCCGGTAGTTCAGGGATAACTGCTCATTTTTGGAGGATATTCGTAACGATCTAAAAAAACGCTAAGTCAGTATGATCTTTATTCCCTTGAATTTTATTTTTAAGATCAGATCCTTTCAGTAAAAATTTCCTTAGTAGGTTCCCTTTCCTTCCTGCTTAAAAGATCCAGGGCCTTTTTTGAAAGGTTTGTCTACGCTGGTGTTATTTTAAACTCAGGTTAGATTTACAAGCTCACTTCTTAAACTTAAAAATGATCAGTAACAGGAATACTACAGGCAGGGAACTGAGGAACATTCCGATATAGCCCTTCGGAAATTTCTCCTGGTCATAATAGTGTTTTTCATTCAGAAAAATATTGATCCCCGCAAAAACAAATCCAAGTATTGCAAGTGCAACTCCATAATACACATACTGGATCCGGTAGATACATAAAGAAGCGGTAATCCCTATGGCGATAGAAAGATAGCCGCTTAGCCTGTAAAGTGTCTTAACATTCATCATTCGGCGTAATAGGTCATCAACCTCCTGCGTAGCTTACTGGCATAGGTCTGGCTTTGCCAGTCGGTATGGTTGTTGGTGGAGTTAATGCACTTTCCGAACTGTTTCATACGATACTTCATTTCTTCCGTCAACAGGTGGAACAATTCCATCGCCTCGTCAAAATCAGCGGCATTCCCTGTAATGCGCGCAAAGTGATCTTCCATACTTTCGTCAACAACGGTCTGAGGTTTTTTACCTTTGCGCAGGGCCATTGTATAACGGTCACGCACAACAAAGGCCTCCGCGCTGGAATTCAGGAAGCGCTCTTTGATCTCCGGAGGAAGATCATAATCGTTTACCAGCTCATAATCCCATTCATCCTTGTAACGCTGCTCAAGATACATATGCGGCGCCACAAACACATGGTTCCAGTCGATCGGATACTGCCACAAATTAAAGCGGCGTGAATTATTCCCGAGATCGACAATATTAAATGTCTTCTTAGTTGGCAGCACGCGGCTTCCACGGCCAATCATCTGGTGGTATAGCGTCAGTGATTTTGTTGCGCGGTTGAGGATGATCGTTTCCACTTCCGGCTCATCGAAACCGGTGGTCAGGATACTCACCGAGGTAAGAATGCCGTCTTTTGTTTTCCTAAACCAGTCCAGCGTATCCACGCGTTCCTTGTCACTGAATGTGCTGTCAAGGTGTTTGATAGGATAACCTTTCGCCTTGAAACTTTCATACACAGCGCGGCTGGTGAGAATACCTGCATTAAAGATCAGGGTCTTTTTTCCTTTGGAAAGTTCTTCGTAAGCCTCGATCAGTTTTCCCTGCATGATGGCCTGAGTATAAAGCATCTCATGAGATCCTACGGTGAACTCTCCGTTATTACCCACACGCAGCGAGCTCAGATTCACGTCATAGGAAAACGTTTGTCCTTCGCATAAATATCCCTGTTCAATGAGGTTGGAAATACTTTCTCCAACGATCAGTTCAGTATACGTTTGATACAACGGAAGTTTTTTATTACTGCTAAGGGGCGTTGCGGTAACACCTAGAATATTTACATCGTTAAAATAATGAAAGATCTTGCGGAAAGAGTTGTTATGCGCCTCATCCACGATCACAAGCCCGATATCCTCGAGGAACTGGTCATTCTCCTGCAGCCTGTTGTTCAGGGTTTCTACAAGTGCGATAAAAGAGCTGTAGTGACTTTGCTGAGGCAGGTGTTTTACATCGCTGGTAATAACCTTGTTTGAAATACCAACTTCCGTTAACACATCCGAGGTCTGTTTTCCTAATTCAATACGATGCGTAAGGATCAATACCTTGCGCTTATGTTTTTCGATATAACGTTTGGCGATCTCACTGAAAATTATCGTTTTTCCTCCACCGGTTGGAAGCTGAAATAACAAGTTCGCGTTAGGAGGTAACTCAACCAGACGATTAAAAATTCGCGTTACAGCTTGTTCCTGGTAAGGATATAATTTACGGGATTCTGCGGCTTCTAGGGTTTCTTCCATGTAAAAAAGGCAATTTGCAAATATACTGCTAAAGCAGCCAAAAACGTAAATAAATATTAAATAAATTGTGAAGATTTAAACACCCGGTAAATACTTTTCGTTAAAAAAAGCAATAATGGTATCTTAGCCCCTTATGAAATAATGGTATTTACCAAAAGACAACATTTTATGATGGTAAACTGACTATACCCTGTCTGCCAGCAGAAAGGCATATGACATTAAAAAACAATACAAACCGCGCATGAAAGGCAAATTTAACCTCTTCTTTTTAAGTTTATTATCGGGCCTTTTACTCTCACTTTCCTGGTACTGGCACTTAACAATCGGCATCTTCTTTTCTCTGGTACCACTCCTTTTGCTGGAAGACAAACTTGCCTCTTCGGGGAGCAGATACAGGTTAAAACTATTCGGTTACAGTTATTTTTGTTTTATTACCTGGAATGTACTTGTTACCTGGTGGGTGGTATATGCCTCTGCCGGTGGCGCCAGCATGGCCTTCCTGGCCAACTCGTTTTTAATGGCACTTGTATTTGTGCTTTATTCAGCCCTCAAAAGCCGGATCCAAAAACCCTGGGCCTCCTGGCTTCTTATTCCGTTATGGATTGCGTGGGAGCACGGGCATACTCTCTGGGACCTCACCTGGACCTGGCTTACCATCGGAAATGTATTTGCGTTTAGTCCTGACTGGATCCAATGGTATGAATATACGGGCACCTCAGGTGGCACACTCTGGGCCCTTGCCGTCAACATTTTTATTTTCCGGACACTAAAAAACAACAGCGACTTAAAGCTCTTTTCAAAACCGGTTCTTAAAATTGCGGCTATCATTATCCTCCCTGTTCTGGCCTCCTATCTAATATTAATTTCTTACACTTTAAAACAGGCAAATACTTCCACCACCACCCCATACAAAAATGTTGTGATAGTTCAGCCAAATATTGATCCATATAATGTAAAATTCAGCATGGATTATCAATCCCAGTTTTTTAAAGCGCTGGATCTTGCAAACGAAAAAATCAGCGCAGAAACCGAATACCTGGTATTACCCGAAACATTTATTACCGATGAGATTAACGAGAAATATATTCATCAATCTCAGGCCATCCAGTGGTTCAGGGACAGCCTGATCAGTAAATTCCCAAACCTCAAAATTATTGCCGGTGGCAATACTTACTTATTTTACGAAGATGAAAAACAAAAGACCGCCACATCGCGTAAAGATGAACGAAGCGGAAAAAATTACGATGTCTTTAATACCGCGATTTACATAGATAGGAATGCGATCCAGGTGTACCACAAATCCAAACTTGTTCCCGGAGTTGAACGCATGCCTTTTCCCGCACTTCTAAAACCCCTTGAAGGCCTTGCCATTGATATGGGAGGGACCATGGGAAGCCTTGGCATACAAGATGATCGCGCTGTATTCTTTGACACCGGTTCAAAAACGGGGATTGCGCCTGTGGTGTGTTATGAAAGTGTGTATGCAGATTATGTGGCAGAGTATATCCGTAAGGGCGCAGGATTTATTTTTATAATCACTAACGATGGCTGGTGGAAAGACACACCTGGTTATATCCAGCATTTAAATTATGCCCGCTTACGCGCCATTGAAAACCGCAGGCAAATTGCGCGCTGCGCCAATACCGGTATCAGCTGTTTTATTGATGAATACGGAACTATTTCTGAAGCTACAAAATGGTGGGAAGAAGCCGTCATTGAAAAAAATCTTAAACCTGCCAAAAAATTAACCTTTTTCTCCCGTTTTGGCGACCTGATCTCGTATTCCGCAGTAACAATAAGTATTCTGCTGATCCTCTGGTCCTTGATCTCTGCGCTTCAAAAAGTAAAATACGGATCACAAAAAAAACCGTAAATTCACCCTTATTTTAACGACTTTTAAATCGACAATTTTATATGGAAAAATTTGATGTAACCATTATTGGCGCTGGTCCGGGTGGATACGTAGCGGCTATCCGTTGTGCGCAACTGGGAATGAAAACCGCCCTTGTGGAGAAATACCCTTCATTGGGTGGTACCTGCCTGAACGTAGGTTGTATTCCTTCAAAGGCCCTTCTCGATTCGAGCGAGCATTTTTATAACGCGGTACATCATTTTGAAGAGCATGGTATTGACGTTAAAGCACCCAAAGTGAACCTCAAACAAATGATAGAGCGTAAACGCGGAGTCGTGAAAATGACGGTGGACGGAATTAATTTCCTGATGAAAAAAAACAAAATTACCGTATTCACCGGGCATGGCAGCTTTATTACCAAAAACACCATCGAAATCACAAAAGCAGACGGAAACAAAGAACAGATAGAAACCGGTAAAACAATTATTGCCACGGGTTCAAAACCTTCAAGCCTGCCGGGGATTGAGATTGACAAAAAACGGGTGATCACTTCTACAGAAGCGCTTGAAATGACAGAAGTTCCAAAAAACCTCATCATCATTGGCGGCGGTGTGATCGGTCTTGAATTGGGAAGTGTATACGGCCGCCTGGGAAGTAAAGTCACCGTGGTGGAATTTATGGACCGGATCATCCCTGGAATGGACGGAGCTTTAAGTAAAGAACTCCAACGTGTGCTGAAAAAGAACTTAGGGTTTGAATTTTTACTCAAACATAAAGTAACCGGTGTTAAAGCAGGCGCCAAAGAGGTAACCGTTAGTGTACTGAACTCCAAAGATGAAAAAGTTGAAATAAAAGGAGATTATTGCCTGGTTTCAGTGGGGCGCAGGCCTTACACAGACAACCTGGGACTCGAAAAGATCGGTGTGAAAGTAGATAACCGCGGAAGGATCGAGACCGATGATCACCTGAAAACAAACATCGATGGCATTTATGCTATTGGAGATGTTGTTAAAGGAGCAATGCTGGCGCACAAAGCTGAAGAAGAAGGTACTTATGTAGCCGAACAAATGGCCGGACAAAAACCACATATCAATTATAATTTAATTCCGGGTGTGGTTTATACCTGGCCGGAAGTTGCTGCAGTGGGCTATACCGAGGAGCAATTAAAAGAGCAGGGTAAAAAATACAAGGTTGGTTCCTTCCCGTTTAAAGCAAGCGGAAGGGCAAGAGCGAGTATGGATACGGATGGTTTTGTAAAAGTGCTGGCCGATGAAGCTACCGATGAAATCCTGGGTGTGCACATGATCGGTCCTCGTACTGCCGACATGATCGCGGAAGCCGTTGTAGCTATGGAATACAGAGCAAGCGCAGAAGACGTTTCCCGCATGAGCCACGCGCATCCGACCTTTACAGAAAGCATGAAAGAAGCTTGCCTGGACGCGACCGCAAAACGCTCCATACATATTTAATTAAAATCCGGGCGCTGAGCTTGTCGAAACGCCCACTAACCAAAACAAAAAATGCGTAATCCGAAAGTTGGAATTATTATGGGTAGCGGCAGCGATCTGCCAACCATGCAGGCCGCTGCAGATATCCTGAAACAATTTGATATTGCTTATGAGATCGACATTGTATCTGCGCACCGCACCCCTGAAAAAATGTTTGATTATGCTAAAAATGCTCATACACGAGGATTACAGGTGATTATCGCGGGAGCAGGTGGCGCTGCGCATCTACCGGGCATGGTCGCCTCTTTAACGCCACTGCCGGTAATTGGCGTACCTGTAAAAAGCAGCAACAGTATTGACGGCTGGGACAGTTTATTAAGCATTGTACAAATGCCGAACGGCGTTCCGGTGGCAACCGTTGCCGTTAACGCTTCACAAAATGCAGGCATCCTCGCCGCGCAGATCATCGGTTCTTCAGATAAAGCCATTCTCGATAAAATGATATCCTTTAAAGAAAACCTGAAAGAAAAAGTGATCCAGGGGAGCAAGGACCTTAAAAAGTAATTAACGTGACCGGATTTGTTATAACAGTTATATTGATCCTGGTCCCCGTCTTTTACCAGCTGAACAGAAATACCCAAGCCCGGATAAAACAGTACGTAAGCGACAGGGACGGCGAATTTATCGAAGTGAAACGGCAGACAGATATCCTTGGAAGATTTAACGGCGGCCTGGAACTTATTTACCGCGACAAAAAAAAGAACATCCGCTCCTGTAAGATCGCATCAGGAATTTTAGGGCTCACATTCGGAGAAGATCTTATCCTGAAGGACGAAAATTCCATCTTTAATTATACCCGGGAAACCGGATCTGTTCCCGTTTACAGCTCCGACGTTAAGGAAGTGAGAACATACAAAACTCCCTGCGGCGAACTCAGTGTGGAACTTACAAGTTCAGACGTTGAAGTGGGAAACCGGGTTTTCTTAAACAATCAGCCGGCCCCGGATGGTAAATACAAACCCGGTTTTTTGCATTATATTTACGTAAAAGGCGGCAGGGTTTCCTGATTTCCCTTCATTATCAGATCATGGCAAAAAAAAATAATCTCATAAAGCTCGGTGACGCCATAGATCAACTTTTTAAACAGGAAAAGCTGGATGTCAAGATCTCCCAGTTTTCAGTAAAAAACGGATGGAAAGACATTGTGGGAGAAATGATCGCAAAAAGCACGACTGAAATTTTCTTTAATGAAAAAACTATTTTTATAACATTAAATTCAGCTGCTTTAAAGCATGAGCTTACCTTCAGGCGGGAAGAACTCGTGAACAGCATCAATAAATTCTGTGGTTATAAACTGGTAGATCAAATTGTAATACGATGAAACATTTTTTTATTTTCACTTTAACTGTTCTTATTTCTTTTAGCGTATTTTCCCAAAACGGCGATTCCCTCGTCCTCAGGAAGATCTACGATCACTATCTCACGAAAGGGAATTGTTATTCAAACCTTGAATACCTTACTACAAAAATTGGCGGGCGGCTCAGCGGCAGCCCGCAGGCTGAACAAGCCGTGCAATGGGCAAAAAGAGCGATGTACGCTGCGGGAGCCGACACCGTGATCCTTCAGCCCTGCACCGTTCCGCATTGGGTACGCGGGCAAAAAGAAAAATGCACTATTAGTTCAGCAAAACTAAAAACCACTTCCGTTTTAAAGTGTATTGCCCTGGGAAGCTCAGAAGGAACCGGCGCGAAAGGTATTAAAACGCAGGTTATTGAAGTGCATAGTTTTGATGACCTTGCCGATCTCGGAGAAAAAAACATCAAAGGAAAAATAGTTTTTTACAATGTATTTTTTGATCAGACAAAGATCCGGCCAGGAAATGCTTACGGCGAAACGGTTAAGTACAGAGGAAGGGGCGCAAGTTATGCGGCCAAATATGGCGCAGTGGGTTGTGTTGTACGAAGCATGACTTCGGTGGCAGATGACGAACCGCACACAGGCAACATGATCTACGATACAACTATTTCCAAAATAAAAATTCCGGCCGTTGCAATTAGTTACAAGGCGGCAGATCTGCTGCACGAAAATCTCCTGAAAGACAAAGAACTTCTTTTATATCTTGAAACCCATTGCCAGACATTACCGGACGAGTCTTCGTTTAATGTTGTTGGCCAGATCAACGGGACTGAAAAACCAGACGAATACATTATTGCCGGTGGTCATCTTGACAGCTGGGATAACGGGCAAGGCGCGCACGACGATGGCTCCGGTATTGTCCAGTGCATTGAGATCCTCTCCGCGTTTAAAAAATCCGGGATCCGGCCAAAACACAGTATCAGGGCCGTTGCATTTATGAATGAAGAGAATGGACTTGCCGGCGGAAATGCCTATGCAAAATTTGCCAGAGAAAAAAAAGAAAAGCATTTGGCCGGACTGGAGGCAGATGCCGGAGGATATACACCAAGAGGGTTTCAGATTGATACAGCAAATGGATTATACAACCTGGCCACTAAGTGGGGATCGCTGTTCAAGCCCTATTATATTGACCGTTTTGAACCGGATGGCGGCGGAGCTGACCTGATCGCGCTGGAAAAAATGGGAGTTCCATGCATAGGCTTTGAACCTGATACACAAAGATATTTCGATATTCACCATACTGCCGCCGACACATTTGATAAAATAAACAAACGCGAGTTGGAACTAAGCGGTGCTGCCATCGCGGCATTACTTTATCTCATCGACAAGTATTATTAGTTCTCGGAAAAGAACCGGGAGCCTCACAAAAACAACCACTTCATCTGAAACCCTTCAGGCATAATGACCCGCAAAATTAAGCGGATCAATCCTTGTTTATGCACAAAATAAGGGCTTTTTGCGTATATTTACCTGATAATATTATGACTATGATCGATACTGCGACAAAAAGCGCCCATTTGATGGAATTAGAGGACAATTATGGGGCACATAATTATCATCCTATTCCCGTTGTATTAGAAAAAGGCGAAGGGGTTTATGTATGGGACGTGGAAGGAAAAAGGTATTTTGATTTTTTAGCAGCATATAGCGCCGTTAACCAGGGGCATTGTCATCCCCGGATCGTAAAGGCCTTAACGGCACAAGCGCAAAAACTAACCTTGACCTCGCGCGCATTTTACAATTCCGTTTTAGGAGAATACGAAAAATACATTACCGAATATTTTGGCTTTGATAAAGTTCTGCCTATGAACACTGGCGTTGAAGGCGGGGAAACGGCATTAAAACTTGCGCGTCGCTGGGCTTACGATGTAAAAGGTGTAAAAGAAAACCATGCGAAAGTTGTATTTGCAAAAGGAAATTTTTGGGGAAGAACCCTTGCAGCCATTTCTGCAAGCAACGACCCAAGTAGTTATACAGGCTTTGGTCCGTTTTTGCCAGGTTATGAACTTGTTGATTATAACGACCTCGGCGCGCTTGAAAACGCTATAAAAGATCCGAACACCGCCGCGTTTATGGTAGAACCGATCCAGGGCGAAGCCGGCGTTGTTGTTCCGGATGAAGGATATCTTAAAGGTGTAAGAGCCCTTTGTACAAAATACAATGTATTGTTTATTGCCGACGAAGTACAAACCGGGCTCGCAAGAACCGGCAAAATGCTGGCCTGCGATCACGAAGATGTGAAACCTGATATCCTGGTTTTGGGGAAAGCTCTGAGTGGAGGACTAATGCCCGTTAGCGCTGTGCTGGCGAACAACGAAGTGATGCTTACCATTAAGCCGGGAGAACATGGCAGTACATATGGTGGAAATCCATTAGCCTGCGCGGTTGCGATGGAGGCTTTAAAAGTACTGAAAGAAGAAAAACTTGCGGAAAATTCGGAAAAGCTTGGAATTGTTTTCAGGGACGAAATGAACAAGCTGAAGCAGGAAACAGATCTTATTACTTTAGTAAGAGGTAAAGGTCTGTTTAATGCCATTATTATTAAAGAAAAAAATGGCAAAACGGCCTGGGATGTTTGCGTAAAGTTTGCGGAGAACGGATTGCTCGCAAAACCTACTCATGGTGACATTATTCGTTTTGCCCCTCCCCTGGTGATTACCAGGGAACAATTGATGGAGTGTGTCTCCATTATCAGGAAAGTAATTCTTACATTTTAATTCCGGATAAAATCAAAAAAATAAATGATAACCTACAATCCCAAAGACTGGTTCAAGCTTATCATTCAGTTTCATAAGTCAGATACTTTCCGTATCCTCTTTCCAACCATGCTACTGCTCGGGTTTATTACCTGGGCAATTTGTTTTATCGAAAAAAAATACCTGAGTATTGACGTCCCTTCACTGACCATCTTTCACCAGATCGCTGGTTTTATTATTTCCATGGTTTTGGTGTTTCGCATAAACACAGCCTATGACCGTTGGTGGGAAGGCCGTAAGCTCTGGGGCTCCCTTATTAATAATACGCGTAACCTGGCAATTAAATTAAACGCATTCATCCCAAAAAATGCGCTCGACATCCGGGGTGAACTTCATTCCCTGATCAGCAATTTTCCTTTTTCTTTAAAAGAACATTTACGGAACAATACCACAACAGAAGATATAAAGTTTAGCTCCGCGCTCACGGAAGAATCTTATACAAAAGTTTCGCATAAACCGAATTATATATCCAGGCAACTCACTGTTTATTGCCTTGAGCTTTCTAAAAAATATCAGCATTCGCAAAACGACTATCTTATCCTGAGTGAGAATTTAAACCAGTTCAACGAGATCTGCGGCGCCTGCGAACGCATCCGCAGTACCCCCATACCATACTCATACAGCATTTTTATAAAAAAGATGATCTTTCTGTATATTATCACAATGCCCGTGACATTTGGCCTGACGATCGGCTACTGGGCCATACCTATTGTAATGATCATGTTTTACGCTTTTGCTTCTCTCGAACTTATCAGTGAGGAAATTGAAGACCCTTTTGGAACAGACCCCAACGATCTCCCAACCGATGAGTTATCGGTTAAAATAAAGGAAAATGTCCGTGAAATATTATTAGGTGATGAAGATTAGTTACGATTATGCACATACAGGTGATTTCGAAATGAAAGTCACTACCTTTTTTGGACTGGAGGAAATTCTTGCCAGGGAATTATTACAGCTGGGAGGCAAAGATATTATGGTATTTAAGCGGGGTGTATCGGTAGTGGGCGACATCGGTTTTTTATACAAGGCCAACTTATGTTTGCACACCGCGTTAAAAGTGATCATCCCCATCACAAAATTTACAGCTGATAACGAGCAGGAATTGTACGACAACATAAAATCAATCGACTGGGAGCGTTTTATTTCCAATAGCGACACTCTTATGGTTGAAAGTGTTCTGAATTCAGAAATTTTCACACACAGCCAGTTTGTTTCACAAAAAGTCAAGGACGGCATCGTTGATCGTTTTCGGGATAAAACGGGCAGAAGACCCGATGTGGATCTTTTACATCCGACGTTTAAGTTGTATGTGCATGTTTACAAAAATGAGGTTTCCCTGAACATTGACAGTAGTGGCGACCCTTTATACAAACGCGGTTACCGCACCGATATTAATGAGGCTCCTATGAAGGAAGTATTGGCTGCCGGCCTTGTAAAATTAAGTGGCTGGGAAAAACATTTGCTTCTGATAGATGGCATGTGCGGAGCCGGAACCATAGCTATTGAAGCGGCGCTATGGGCAAACAATATCCCGCCCGGGTATTACCGCAACGAATTTGGATTCATGAGATGGCGCAATTTTGATGAAAAAACATACGATACAATATACGACAGCAGCATCAGCAAAATTAAAAACGATAAGGTAGAGATCATCGCGAACGATATAGATTTTCCAACCCTCAAAAAAGCGAAAATAAATACTAAAAATGCGAAGGTAGACGATGTGATCAATTGTACGCAGCAGTCTTTTTTTGACATAACTCCCCACCGCCAGGCCGGAGTCGTAATATTAAATCCTCCCTATGGCGAACGGTTGCCGGTTGCGGAAATAGAAAACCTTTACAAGGAGATCGGGAACAAATTAAAAAAAGATTTTAAGGGATTTAATGCGTGGATCATTACAAGCAGCCCCGAAGCAGTTAAAAGTATCGGACTTCGGCCTTCGCGGAAAATTCAGATCTTTAATGGTTCGCTTGAATGCCGCTATTTAAAATTTGAGCTGTACGATGGAAGTAAAAAAGCCGTTAAAAACCCGGATACAATGACAAAGAGATGATTCTCCGCGCAATTGTTTTGGTTAAAACAGTCTGAATTTTTTAAATAACTCTTCTCTCTTCCTTACCGACACCGGAATATGGTCGCCGTTATTAAGAATAACATGCGAGGTTTCGCGTGAATACGATACAATACATTTAAAATTTACCAGGTAAGAATGATGAACCCGGATAAACGTATTCGTCATCGCGCTTTCAAATTCTTTCAAATTCTTGTACGAAGTGTAGTGTGATTTGGTTGCTACATGGATCTCTGAATACTTGCCAAGAGCCTTGATAAAAACAATGTCCTTTTTAGCGATTGCTATGTATTGGTTTTTATAATTGATCATTAAAGCATCCTCATTTTCATCCTTAGTCTTCACCACATCCGTGTTGGCGCTTAAACTTTTAGCAAACTCCTCTTTCTCATGCAGCCTCACTACTTTTTTTACCGCATTTTTAAACTCGTTAATGTCTACAGGCTTCAACAGGTAATCTACAACATTGTGCTTAAATGCCTGAATGGCGTATTCCTTATGACTCGTAACAACAATTACATAAACAAACTCTTTTACCTCCTTTAAAACATCAAAGCCCATCCCGTCTTTAAGCTCCATATCCAGAAAGATAAGATCGTAGTTGGTTACTTCTATCAGCCGGGTAGCTGCGGAAACAGTTCCTGCCTCATCAATTTTTTTTATTGAGGAAAAATGCTCTTCTAAAAGCGTTTTGAGATACAAACGATTAATTTTGTGGTCATCTATTATCAGTGCTTTCATTCTTCTTGGGGTAAAGTATATTCTAAATCTAGCTAATTAAATAACAAGGGAAAAGGCTTTTAGATCAATTTCTTATAAATCACTTATTCCTTAAAACGGACAGTTATTACCAATAATATACATATATACCTTAAAATTAACACATTACGGTTCTGAAAAGGGTAAAAAGGCCGTTAAAACAGATTCACACTTATACCAAATTTAGCACTGAGAATCGACGGAAAAGTTACGCTTATGCCCCAAATGCTTAATTTCAGAACCTGTCGGCCCACTTTGCCGGAGAAAAATCGTGCTTATCAGTTGCCTTTTATCAGGTGTTTCCCATCCAGAACGGGAACCACGGGACATTGATTTGGAGTGAGGCAATACCGGATATCTCTTTCAAGATCCAGTTTTTCAAGGCGGTTACGGTGTGAGGAGTGCGCCAAAAATCCATACAGGTCGTGCTTGGCGAGTTTGTACAATTCCATCGCGGCAATGGTGGAATCACAGATTGAATTAAAGCCGTATTTGTAGATCAGTTGCTCGGCAACCGCGCCCGCATACAATGTATCTTCAAGATTGAATTTATTTTTCCACCCCGCACATAAAAAAACAACACTTTTCTTTTCCTTTCTCAGATACTCCACCATTGTATCCAGGTTTAAAAAACTTCCAATAACAACTTTATGCGCTTCTCTTGCCGATTGAATTGCCTGTGTGCCATTGGTTGTGGTAATAACAATTGTTTTCCCTTTTAGCTTGGTACTCATGTATCCAAAAGGACTGTTACCAAGGTCAAAGCCCTTTACAATTTCTGCGTTCCGCTCCGCAGCTACCAAAAAACCTTCCGCCTTATATTTCTGAGCTTCTTCAATGGTGGATACAGGGATCATTTTGGAAACGCCGTTAAAAAAAGCGGTGGTAATTGCTGAAGACGCTCTTAAAATGTCAATGACGACAACAATTGAACCTGGATTGTGGAATAATGGGTATGATTGGGGACTAAAACAAACTTCAATGTTCATATTCTTCTTTATAAGGTGGCCTGACCGGTTTTATAAGTAGCGTGACAGGAACCGGCTATTTCACTAACAAACATAACATTTTTATTGATTATTTTGAAATTCTTCGTCTACACGTGCTTAACAGGCTTATACTCGGCGTTAGCGGGCCAGGTCAGGCGATAAAATTTGATTTCCCGCACATATTTGTGCTCAAAAAAACATAAATTTAAACCATGATAGATTTCATTAAATCAAAGATCCAGACCTCCGTAGATCTTAAAACTTCTTTGTTAAGCAACACATCTATATTAAATACTGTCGGTGCCATTGTAAACGATATCTGTACAAGTTATAAGAACGGAGGAAAGGTGCTTTGGTGCGGAAATGGCGGGAGCGCAGCGGACTCACAGCATCTTGCCGCCGAACTTAGCGGAAGGTTTTATTACGATCGCCCTCCTTTGTTTTCGGAAGCCCTTCATGTAAATACAAGTTATATTACCGCGGTTGCCAACGATTACAGTTACGACGTTATCTACAGCCGGCTGGTAGAGGCCATGGGCAGAAAAGGAGATCTCCTGTTTGGACTGAGTACCAGCGGCAACAGCGGTAACGTGATCAAAGCATTTGAGAAAGCAAATGCGATGGGCGTTATTACGATAGGTTTTACGGGAGAAACGGGTGGGAAAATGAAGGATCACTGCAACTACCTGGTCAACATTCCAAGTAAAGATACGCCACGGATCCAGGAATGCCATATGTTATTGGGGCACACCATTTGCGAGATGGTGGAAATGAATTTATTTCCGAAGAAATAATTCGTTATGCTCCAAACTGCCATCATACTCGCCGGAGGATTCGGCACACGCTTGCAAAGTGTGGTAAGTGACCTGCCAAAACCTATGGCCCCGGTAAATGGTGAGCCCTTCCTGAACTACCAGCTCAACTATTTAAAACATTATGGAATAAAAAAAGTGATCTTTTCGGTTGGTTACCTTGCCGGAAAAATCCAGGACTATTATAAATCAAACTACAAGGGCCTTGAAATTGACTATGTGGTTGAAAAATTGCCTATGGGAACCGGCGGAGGGATCCGGCTGGGACTTGAAAAATGTAGGGACGAATACGCACTTGTTCTGAACGGAGATTCTTTTTTCGATGTGGATCTTCACGAGTTTTTCCGCTTGCATATAAATGAGTCGGCCCGGTTTTCTCTTTCGCTGAGGAACGTGAACGACTCTTCGCGCTACGGAACAATTGAAACAGATGCCAATGACCGTATTATTTCGTTTAAGGAAAAAACAAATATTTCCAAAGAAGGAAGAATCAACGGCGGTGTTTATATCCTGGATAAAATACTTTATTTGAACAGCACTCCCGAAGGCAAAAACTTCAGCATTGAGAAAGATTTTTTCGAAAAACAATTAAACAATCTGCTTATAAAAGGATTTGAGTCAGGGGGATATTTTATCGACATTGGCATACCGGAAGATTACGCAAAAGCACAACATGACTTTAAAGGATTTAAATATAGATAAAAGCTGGACACTCTTCCTTGACCGCGATGGTGTTATCAATAAAAGACTTGATAATGATTACGTGAAACACTGGATAGAGTTTGAATTTCTGGAAGGAAGCATAGATGCGATAAAATATCTTGCTACTCTTTTTGGAAAACTGGTTGTTGTTACAAATCAGCAAGGAATTGGCAAACGACTCTACAGGGTGGAAGACCTTGAGCTGATCCATAAAAACATGTTGTATGAAATCGCGTACCACGGAGGCAAAATTGACAAAGTGTACTTTTCGCCTTACCTTGCCGCTGAAAACCATCCCACCCGGAAGCCTGGAATTGGCATGGCTTTAAACGCCCAGCAAGATTTTCCGGAAATAGATCTCAAAAAAAGTATTGTTGTAGGCGACAGCATGAGCGATATGGAATTCGGTAAAAACGCCGGCATGAAAACAATTTATATTTCGGAAGAAAAGAAAGAAGACCCGAAAATAGATTTTAATTTCAGGTCTTTAAACGAACTGGTAATTCACTTGCAAAATACACGTTGAAAATTTCTATCATAACCATCACTTTCAACTCTGAATCAACTATTGAACAAACCATTCGTTCAGTGATAGATCAGACCTATGCCAATATTGAGTATATTATTGTGGACGGAAGATCTACCGATGATACCTTAAAGATCGTCGAAAAATACAAAGACCGGATCACAAAGCTTCTTTCCGAAAAAGACAATGGCCTGTATGATGCTCTCAATAAAGGAATAGAGATGGCGAGCGGGGATGTTGTAGGGATCCTGCACTCAGATGACTTTTATATTAATGACGAGGTGATCCAAAAATACGCGGATACATTTATAAAAAACAACTCCGATTCCGTTTACAGTGATCTGTATTACGTTGATAAAACAAATACCGATAAAATTATCCGCAAATGGAAAAGTGGCGGGTACAGTCCCTCTTCTTTTATAAATGGATGGATGCCCCCTCACCCTACTTTTTTTGTAAAAAAAGAGGTCTATAAAAAACTGGGCAAGTTTAACCTTGATTTTAAAAGCGCGGCTGATTATGAATTAATGCTGCGTTTTATACAGAAGAATAAGATCAGTATTTCCTACTTGCCCGAATACACTGTAAAAATGCGCGTGGGCGGAAAAAGTAATGTAACCGTGAAAAACCGTATCAATGCCAACCTTGAAGACCGCAGGGCCTGGGAAATTAATGGCCTTAAGCCAAGGTTTTACACCCTGTACTTAAAGCCATTCAGAAAGATCATTCAGTTTTTGAGGTAATTTATTCTTTTACCAGTTTCATGGTCTTGATGGTTTTAGCTGAACCATCCATGATGTTGATAATGTACATTCCGCTGGAAAGACCAGTCAGTTCTATTTTTTGTTCTGATGAAGTTAAGTCCTTCATTAAAACTATACGACCTGAGGCATCTGAAGCAGTAATTTTCCCATTGCCGGGTGAGTTGCTCACAACCAGGTTTTCCTTAGCCGGATTGGGATAAATTAAAACAGAATTGTCACTACCGCCTGTCTTTAAAATTCCTGTGCATTCCGTTACAATCAAAGTAGCATCGAGCGTATTTGTACAGGTGTTTGCATCGGTATACATGTAAGATACCGTATACGTTCCTGGACCTGATGTAGAAGCATTAAACAGAGAACCGCTCATATTGCTGCCCATGTAAGATCCTCCCACAGGCGTTCCCTGGATATTGATCACATCATCCATGCAAACCGGATCTGCAGGTGTGTTGAGGCTGAGAACAGGCAGAGGGTTCATGGAAGCTACCACCGGAATTCTTGCACTTGCACATTCCGGTTTTGAGATCTTCCAGTTATAGAAATAATAATAAGCTCCGCTCCCCTGGCTTGAACTTGTCATATTCACGCAACCTCCTACATTATAAGGGTAAGCAACTCCGGTAGTTGTCCTGTATAGACCAGTTCCTGACGTAGTGCTTAGTCCAAGACGGTAATTTGTTCCGGGTGTAAGATAATAATTTAAAGTAACCACGTTCGATCCGGTAGATATGCTTATCGTTGTGGTGTACAGTACCACGTTGGTTGAACTTCGCATTTGGATAATTTTCGTACCCGGCGTCTGGCAGTATACGACCACTGAATTTAAGACACTGTTTTGAAGCACATCAAAAATAATATAATTGGTATTTATATTCTGATACCCTCCACCTGACGTTCCGGCTGCGATTCCACCGAATACCGGCGCAAGTGTTATCGTGTTGGCTGCATAATATGTTGTGGTAGCTGTGAGGCTTGGCGTTGTAAATATGTTCCCGCTTCCAAGCTCAGTTCCACCAGTGGGATTATCGTACCATTTAATGGTCGCGCTTCCGGAGCCATTCAATATTGCCACATCATTTTCACAAACGGTATTACCCGATACAACAGGGCTGCTTACCGGAGGGTTTATAACTACAAAAGCATTTTTTGTAATACTATCAAGAGCGCTGGCGCAGCCTACTGCTTTTAATTTTACAGCGTAAATACCTACCGCGGTATAGGTATGCAACGCGTTAGTCGAGGTTGCAATGCTGCTGCCATCACCAAAATCCCAGGTATAACTCAGTCCATTGGCCGTAGTATTCGTAAAGCTAACGCTTGCCGGTGCTGAACAAAAATTTGTCACATTGGAAGTAAAATTAGGTCCGACCGAGCCCGCAATATAATTGGCGCCCACACCCACGGCATACCAGGCACGGGTTGTCTGGATCACTTCATTGCTGCAGTTTCCAAAAAGATCTTTCGCGGCTTGTATCGTTAAAAGACGTGCGTTCGCATAATTTGTGGACGGAGTAAAATAAACGGTTAAGGCCCTGAACGCTATTTTCGCAGCATTCGTTATTCCCAAACCACTTACCGAATATGCATTGGAAAGGTCATTGGTTCCCGAGCCACCCATTGTAAGTAAATAAAACCAGTAATTGCTGACACCGCTGTTCGTATGCACACCGCCGTTATCAGCGGTACCTGTATAATAATTTGTGCCGCCGTATGTATCGGGGTCACCATAAGCATTAGGATTGGACATGCTTCTGAGTCCATTGCCATTTGTAAGATCCTCACCTATTTTCCAGTTCCAGTTGCCCGGCCTTCCGTAATTTTCAATGGAAGTGCCGAAAATATCGGAATAACTTTCGTTTAAAGCTCCCGATTCATTACTATAGGTTAAATTCCCGGTATTGGATGTCAGACCATGTGTGATCTCGTGCCCGCATACATCGAGGGCTGTAAATATCTTGTATGAACCGCCGTTACCATCTCCATAGGTCATGCGTTGCCCATCCCAGAAAGCATTGGTATAATTTGTCTGGTAATGCACATAACTTAATAATTTGAATCCGTTATTATTTATACTATTCCTGTTGTGCTGGGTCAGATAATAGTCATACGTCTCTTCCGCTCCCCAGTGCGCATCGGTAGCCGCCTGGTCAACACCGGTAGTAGTCCAGTTAGAGGTGGAATTAGTAAAATCGGAAGCAGCAAGATAATTGCTTCCGTTATGCATGTTATAAGTTTCGATGCCATTGCCTCTTTGTGTTTCTCTTAAGCGGTAATACGATCCGGTGTAATCAACTGTAAAGGACTGGCTGCCGCTATATTTCGTAGTCGCTGTTGCAGGAACGTCAGCCGTACAAATAAGATTTTGCTCTTCCAGTACTTTTCCGTCAGCGGCATCCACAAAAACATTGGCACGGTACAGCGGCTCTTCGGCATAAATATTAAACTGGTACGCGTTATAAAACCTTCCATTCTTTTCAAAGACCACTTTTACCCCATCCGGGTAATAACTGAAGCCCGGCTCATTCAGCGCTTCCCGCATATGCAGTTCCTCCGCCTTATTTTCCCATTTGTATTTTTTTGCATGTACCTTCGCCAGCGCAAAAGCAAGCGCTTTTTTTTCACTGATTGAAAAACTATTTTCAGCCGCGGGTGCATTATAAAGATCGCCGTTCAGCGTGATGAGTTTTCCATTTGAGCAATGCGCCATAATTACTTTATTAGCAAGCAATACTCCGTTCTGAAGAACACTGAACTTTAAATGTGTAAAACCCAGTTCGTCCCTTTCTGTTTTTTGAAGCGACACGGTGTTTATTCCGTCATTAAACACAATGGAATTAATAAATCCAGGAACTTCCGCCTGGGTTACAGAATGATCTGATTTAAGACTAACAAAATTTAATTTGTTCTCTGTACTATAGAAAACGTCCTCTGCGTAAGGAACCAGTTTAGAATTAATCTGCCCAACTACAATGTGAGAAAGAAAAAAAAGACATAATGACCCGATTGTTTTTTTCATGTGTGTTTGTAAAATTTAAAGATACAATATAGCGCATTCTTCTTGGAAATCCCTTTATTCCCCAGGTTAAATTCCCATAAGAAATCACTTTTAACACTATTCTTCCTAACGCACGTTTGGACCAACATTGCATGGATACAACATCTCAATAAAAGGATCAATTCAACACGCTATTTATGCTAAAACATCTTTATAGGTGTCGGATCCCTCCAGCACCTTCCTGGCATAAGGACATTGGGGAACGATCTTTAAACTATTTTCCCGGGCAAAAGCAACCGCGGCATTCACCAATAGTTTACCAAGGCCTTTTCCCTCATTGCCAGGGGCGACCACCGTGTGTTCTATTGTAAACTGACCTTCATTTTCAGAAAAGTAGACGAGGTTCGCTATACGCTGACCATTTTCTTCGATGTAGAAAACTCCTTTATTACTTTTTTTTTCATGTTTTACTTCCATTACCATATTATTAGAAACAACAAATGTAAATTTTTATTTCACGCAGGTTATTTCATGGGCTGTTGGGCAGTTGGATGCGTTTTCATTCGAAAAAGAGATGAAAGAATGTTTATAGTAGGGGATTTCAGGTATAAAAAACCAGGACTTCTAATGTTATCCATGAAGTAATTTATTTAAAATCTTACATGTGTAGGTTCACCTCTGACTTAAGATTTCTTTTGAGCCTTCTTTGTATGAACTTTGAGCTATAAACTAAAACGCCATGAACTCTACCGTACAATTAATCACCAAAGTAATTTTAACCAGCTTATTAAGCATTTTATTCACCCGTGCCTATTCGTCACCCATAAAAAATTCTGCCGAAACAGGCAAAGATACATCTACGTATGTTCAGATAGAAGGTAGAATAGTTGTAGACAATAAAGAAGTAAAAGGCAATTACCTGATAGAAGTCCTGTATTTCGATTCAACTTTAACCTCTATTAAAGTAAAAAACAATATGCCCGTTACCTTTTTGTTAAAAAGAAACTCGCCTTATGTACTTAAGATCTCCAAAAAGGGATTTATTCCAAGATACATTTGTTTGAATACGAATATCAGCTCTACCAAAACCAACAACAATCCGTATAATTTTTATTTTGAGACTGATTTTATTAAAGTGGAAGAAGCCATGCGTATGGATAACGAAGCCCTTGAATTACCGGTTGGCATGATTGCCTACGACACCAAGATCGGCAATTTTGAACAGAATAAAGGGTATTCCATTTTTGTAAGACAAAGACTCCATGCTTCCGCTTTCGACGCTTCACAAATGAGTGTTAAGAATTAATCAGAATCAATTTAGACTCCAGAACAGCTTACTTTCTTAACCAATCAAAAAAACGTTTATTAATATATGGGATATACAAAAAGGCCATAACAGGCACAAGTATAAGGCTGATCACAAGCGTTCTCACGGGTCCCGGAAAATCAAGCAAGAGGGGCATTATCGTAAAAGATAAAAGGGTAATAACCGGGTAAATAAAGCACCATACTAAAAGTGCGAACTTCCATTTTTTTGGAGGGAGCGGCTGGTTCATCTGATTTTTTGTTCTAAATCCGGCATAAAAATAAGGTTTAATTCTATCTGGCGGTAATCAACTTTGTTTAGTTAAAAAATCAGGGGGTAAAACCATACATAAGCACATTTTTTTACTATATTTGGTCATTAACTACCCAAAAAATCAACATGAAAAAAATTTACACCGGTTTCACATTTTTGTTATTTCTGGCGTTTAACCTTACGATTTCACAATTTTCATTTGCGCAGTTATCGCCGGTAATGAACCCTATACAGGGTCCTTCTGCGGCGTGTTCAACTCCTGCAGCGCCTGTATTTACTGCTTCAGCCAGTAACTCTCCCGCCTCGTATTCATGGTCAGTAGCAGGCGCTTCCGGAGCAATTATTAATAACCCGAGTGGCGCGATCACCGCCATTAGTTTTCCACATGTCGCTGCCAGCATGACGTATACAATCTATTGTTATGCTACGAACAATGGCGGTCCGAGCGCTCCCGTTTCATATGTTATAACGGTTTTTGAAACTCCTACCGTAACCTTTTCGGGAGCTACCGGCTTTTGCCAGGGATCTTCCACGAATCTGTCTGCGAGTCCTACTATCTATGGGGCAAGTTCGACCATGTCCTACAGCTGGACCCCTTCAACGGGGCTTAACACTACAACGGGACCTTACGTGACGGCGCAACCTGCGGCCAGCACAAATTATACAGTATTGTTAAGTTTAGGCAGTTGTACAAATGCTGCGCAGTTGAGTATTTCTGTATACCCCTGTGTTGTTGGTATCGGATCTTTCAGTGATCCTGAAACGGACATGCTGGTATACCCAAATCCAAGCAGCGATTTTTTTATTCTGAAATCAGGGAAGGACGATCTTGCCGTTGTACTGAATGAAATAGGTCAGACCGTAAGATCCTTCAAGCTTATTGCCGGAACCGAAACTAAGATCAGTGGCTTGCCGGGAGGTATCTATTTTATTATTACCTCAAATTCAAGAAAAAAGATCATTGTCACAAATTAACGCGGATTGTTAATTTCTTTTTTAATCCCCATGCAGCGTTTTTTGTTGATTCAGGTCTATACTAAAATGGAGCGACAATCGTTAATGTTGTAAAAACTTCATTTTTTACCAGATTTGAAATGAATTAAACCCAAAATTGTCACATGAAACCTTTTACCCGGAATTTAATCTTTTTTGTTCTACTAAATTTTATCTGCATCAGCCTGATGTATTCTCAGGTGCCCGCCATTACTCCAATCCAGGGACCTGTAGTTGTTTGTTTACCCGCAACGTCAGCCATTAATTATAGTGTTACGGCAACTAACGGCCCGATCTCATACTCATGGACTTATGCAGGCCCCGCCAACATGGTTACAATCAATAACCCGGCGGCCTCGCTCACCGCAATAAGTTTTCCCTCGCAATATTATAATACCACATTTACCCTGTATTGTTATGCAAGTAATGGTTCCGGCAACAGTTCTGTCGTTTCTTTTGCAGTAAATGTTTTTGAAACTCCTTCAGTCACTTTTTCCGGGGCGCATTCTTTTTGCCAGGGTTCTTCCACCAATCTTTCCGCAAGCCCTACGATCTTCCAGGCCAGCTCTACAACAATTTCCTACAACTGGTCTCCCTCCATTGGCTTAAGCTCGACCAACACAGCAACCGTCACTGCCAATCCGCCTACAAGCACCAATTATACAGTTCTCCTAACGAACGGGGCCTGCACCAATACAAATTATTTTAATGTAATTGTAAATCCATTACCAACACTTGTTGCATCGGCAGTTCCGAGCGTTATTTGCGCGGGGCAGACTTCTAACCTTACCCTCGGAGGAAATGCAAATTCTTATTCGCTGAACTCTACCCCTATTCCCTTTACTGCTGTGCTTTCTCCAAGCATTACCACTCCTTATACGGTCACTTCAAGCGACCAGAATGGCTGCCACAGCGTTCCGGTAATTCTTACACTTTCGGTAAATCCTCTACCGGTAATTTCATCAGTGTTTAATCCACCTGCTATTTGCATTGGCGATACAAGCAAGCTCGTATTGAGTGGCTCTGCAATAAGTTATACCGTGAATGGAAATCCTTCCACATCTACACTTGTTCTGACACCCGTCACAACAACAAGTTATTATATCAGCGGAACTGCCGCCAATGGCTGTCAGAGTATGCCACAACAGGTCGTTCTGCCTGTGAATCCCTTGCCGGCTGTTTCTGTAAGCTCCAGTTATACGTCTATTTGCAAAGGCGAAAGTACTTCCTTATTTTTTACTGGCACTTCTACTTCGTATTCACTAAACAGCGTGGCAAGTCCACCAACGGTCATAGTGTCACCTACTGCTCCAACCATTTATACCGTAACCGGAAAGGATGCCAACGGTTGTAAAAACCTGGTCACATACGCTTTAATTGTAAATGGCTGTGTCGGCTTGAATGAACATAGCGATGAAAAGTTAAATTTCGAAATCTTCCCAAATCCAAACGATGGAACATTCTCAGTACGATCCATAAAAGAAGAAACGGTTTATTTAACCAGTGAATTGGGACAAACAATACAAGTCATTTCCCTGGCTCCTGGATTTTCGGCAGAAATTTCAGGACTCGTTCCCGGAATTTATTTTGTGATCGGTTCTTCCGTGAAGAAAAAAATTGTCGTCACGCGTTAAATAATGTATCTTGAAACCGGTTAACCGCCGGTTTTTTATTTTAGTGAAGGTTTGTAATTATTGAAATGCCCAGCAGATCCATCGTAAATATATTTATAGTCGGGATTATACTTTCTTCCCTGCTTCTTTTCCCCTTTATCCTTGATCTTGCATTGGTTCCACGATTCATGGCTTTGGCTGTATGCCTCGTCCTTATTTTTTATTACTTGCGTAACACCGAATTTAACATCCGGGTAAAACCCGATCTCATTCTTGTTTCGTATGCCGCTTATGTACTCGTATGTTGTTTATCTATTTTTTGGTCGCATACACGTTCAGAAGCGTTTTTCGATGCCGGTAAACAGGTTATTTTTTTCCTTGTGTTTTTACTCACTTTTTTTTCTTTAAAAACAGACCATGATTATTTCTCTGTATCTATTCTCAAGTTTTCCATCGTCCTTTCTATCATTCTTTTTTTGGCTGCCAGTTATCAGTTAAGCGGCTTGCAAACCTTTACAAAAGAATCATTTTATGAGATCAGCGGGTTAAACGGGCATAAAAATCTTTTCGCGAGTTTTCTTTTTCTCAACCTGTTTTTTTTAATCAGGGCTTATTACAGGCTTGACGCTCCCTGGAAAACGGTAGCCGTCATTTGCATGGCACTTACCTGTGTTCTTTTATTTTTGCTTAAAACCAAAGCTGTATGGCTTGGCTTAATTGTTACCATTGGCGTTTCCGCAGTTCTCCTTTTTTCCCGGAAGTTCTTAAAAACATTTAAAGTGAATTTTTATCTCTTATTGATAATCGCACTGGTGTTCTTAAACGTATTCTTTTTATTCCTGCTGCAACCTGTCATTCACAAAAGCATTCATTACACTTCCCAGATTAATTCATCCAAAGGAGAAAGTTCTGTAAAGCTGGAAGAGGAACGCCTGGTATTGTGGGACAAGACCTATCACCTGTTCAAACAGAAACCGCTGCTTGGCGTGGGAATGGGAAACTGGCAGATCTATTTACCGGACGCAACACTCAGCAATCTCTGGAGAGGCGAGGACCTTAACTTTACCTTCCAGAGGCCACACAATGATTTTTTATGGATCCTTTCCGAAACCGGGATCATAGGCTTAAATTTATTCCTGCTCTTTGTATTGGCCATTATTTTTTCATTGGCAAGAACGTTGTCCTTTATTACAGATAATAAACTCCTTCTCTTCGATGTGCTGCTTTGCGGTGGTTTTATTGCTGGTTATTTCACCATTTCCTTTTTTGATTTCCCAAAAGAACGGGCAGAACATGGTGTGTGGATCAGTATCATCCTGGGAACGGCTTATTATTCTATTAAGACGCTCCGTCCTGTTAAAACCTTTGGTGAAATAAAGCCGGGTAACATGTCTTTTTTTTGGGGTCTTGTTTTAATGTCCGTTATCGTTTTTACAATGCTCATGAGGCTTAATGGAGAATTCTTTACGCGCCGGATGTTTAACCACAGGAGCAGTGGCCAGTTGCTGAACCTGGTCAATGCCGGGAAAGCTGCTTCCAGTTTTGCCTACTCCATCGATCCAACCTCTGTGCCCCTATACTGGTATATCGGTAATGCCCATGCTTCTTTAGGAAAATACGACGAAGCCCAGAAGGATTTTATTGAAGCGTATCAACGTACGCCTTACAACAGAAATGTGCTCAACGACCTTGCATCTTCATACGTGTTTACAAACAATGTTCTATTAGCAAAAAAATATTATGAAGAAGCTGCGCGGATCAGTCCACGCTTCGACGATCCCAAACTGAACCTGGCAGCCATGTATATCAATGCAAAGGACTATAAAACAGCATCGTTCTGGTTAAGATCGATCATGCATGATTCTGAAAGGCGGACAAATTACGAGAAGATCGTTGAACTCCAGAATAAATCGACACCATAAAAATGAGCGCTTCACTTTAGTGATCCGTTGTTTTTTCAGCAATACTTAGTATTCCGGGATTCTTCCTTCTTTTAAAATAGAGATTAATCAGGAATCATTTTTAACAGCTATCTACTTAAAAAAACCTCCCTAACCCGCTTGTTGAATTTTAAACCAATAGGAATGGCCTTTTCACCGAGCATCAATGAACTGCTTTTTACAGTTGTTATGGCGTCGATCCGAACTATGTACGAGCGGTGCACACGAACGAATTTATCCGCCGGCAGGATCTCGAGCATAGATCTCATGGTAGATCTCACAACGACAGGTCTTGCGCTTCGCTGAACGTGGATCTTTACATAGTCATCTAAACCCTCTATATGCGAGATGGCATGCAAATCTATCTTTATAAAACTGTAATCAGCGCGAACCGTAATAAAAGGCGGCTGTTCTTTTCCAATCTTTTGCAGCGGCATCAATTTTTCAACCTTCTCTAAAGCCTGGCAAAAACGGTCATAACTGAAAGGCTTGAGCAAATAGTCAACTGCGTTCAAATTAAATCCTTCAAGCGCGAAATCTTCATAAGCTGTCGTGAATATCACCATGGCTTTTCCTCCCGTCATACGCGCTAATTCAATGCCGTTGATGGAAGGCATTTGAATATCCAGGAATACAAGATCGGGCTGCTCATTCTGAATAAAACCTAAGCCTTCGGAAGGTAAGGTGAAGGTTTTTAGCAGTGAAATACCCTGATGTCTTTTACAGTAATTTTCGATCAGCGCAAGAGCGGGTGGTTCATCATCTATGGCAATGGTCTTGATCATCCAAGATTGATACTTAAAGTTACACAAAATTCTCCCGGTTTATCCTCAACACGAAGATCGTAGGCTCCCGGATAAAGCAACTCCAGCCGCTTGGCTGCATTCTCCAGGCCAAGACCGGTGTGCGAAAGCTCAGCGGATGACGAGGCGATCTTTGTATTTATAACAGTTAGTGTAATCCTGCCATCATCACTTTGTATTTTTATTGCAATAGTTGAGGGCTCTTCAGTGCTTACACCAAATTTAAAAGCGTTCTCAATATAGGGGATCAATATTAGCGGAGCAATGGTTCTATCTTCAAACTGACCCTCACACGTAAATTCAAGTTTAATACGATCGTCCAGACGCAATTTCTGCAAGGCAACATAATCCCGTATATATTCTATTTCTTTATCCAGTTTTACAAAAGTAGCCTCTGTATCGCGAAGAACATAGCGCATCATGGAAGAAAGTTTCAGGATAGCTTCCGAAGCATTCGGTGACCGGTTAACTGAAAGGGAATAAATTGTATTGAGTGTATTAAAAAAAAAATGCGGGTTGATCTGAGCTTTGAGAAATGCCAGTTCCGAGCTTACTTTCTCTTGTTTCACCCGCCGCAGATGATCGAAAATCTTCAGCAAAAGAGAAAATACAACAATCAAAAGAAACAGGTACACGCGTAAACTGATAAAAATAGAGAATAACCTATCCTTTCTCAGAGGCAGTCCGTCTTTTAGTATAGGTTTAGCCGTGTGATAGTATTCAATTAGATAATTGGTTACAGGAATAAAAAGAATGAATCCGCACAAAAGAATTAAAAAATAAGTAAAATATCTTCGTGTGAAATAAAAACGATCAATGAGAAAATAGTAGTTTACATAAAAAAGCAGCAGGATCTCTGCCTGGAAGATAAGATCACGCAAGCCGTAGGGATTGCCGAGCATGCGGTCCAGGTCTGGCCAGTCAGGCGAAGCCAGGAATGCCAGGAGCAGGAATATCGCAGAACCCGCCAGGTGAAGCAGAACCTCAAGCCGTTTATTCATTTCTCATGAAATTTCACTCGTTTATTCTGCCAAAGATATTATTTATTTAGCGCAGTCATCATTTTGCATTGGGTGTAGTGGCCATAGCTGTTCGAAATATGCAATTGATAGATATATGAAACATTCGCGATCCCAAGTTCTTCGGTGTTGACCTCTATTTCCTGGTCACCGGCATTCATCCCCGGCCGTGTAATCTTTGTTACGCATCTGCCCATGAGATCGAACAGTTCAATCCTGACATCTGATGGATTTGTCAGGGTAAACGGAATTTTAGTTTCTCCGTTGAAGGGATTAGGATAATTTTGTTTCAACTTAAATTGACCTCCCGTCTCCGGCTCAAGAGAACCAAGCCCGGTGGCGACACCACTTCCCTGGATTGTTACTTCAAGATACGCGTCATAACCACCGGTGCTTGAATTGGGAGTAAGTGTTGCCATTTGGTAATTGTAGCCATCAGAAAAAATATTATCTGAAGCAAGGCTCATGGGGTCAGCTCCTTTTGTATACTCAGAAGAGTTAGCGGCGTAAATTGCATTTTTTGTATTTACGTCAAACGTCATCTGAGAGATGGCCGCGTAAACAGAGCTTACATACACCTGGAAATGAATATGGCAAATCCTCCCGGAATACCATCCCGGAAAAATAGTTGTAAACTCTACCTCTCCGTTAGCATCCGCCATTTGGTATCCACGAAGGTATGTTTGTCCGGCCTGTCCCGGATTATTGGTTTGACTGTAGCCGGAATACAAACCATCCTTATCACAATGCCAGATATTCACGCGGACATTCGGCATCGGCAAACAATTACCGTCACCAATTACTTTTATTTTTACTTTAAACGGAGTACCTGTTTTTGACTCACGAATATCATTTCTAAAGAAAGTAGTATTGGCTGTGAGATCAAGTGGGAAAGGACCTGCGGTCTCCGTCGGTATAAGTACACACGACGCGGTCTTTCCGGCGTTTATGGTTTTTACTGCCGCTTCGGCCTTATTAACCGGTAGAATGGAACCAAGCCCGAGAAGGCCCATTCCTTTTAGAAAGTTTTTGCGTTCCATGATATAAATAATTTACCATGAAGTTAAACTGAAAAAAACGAATTAAACAAAGATTGAGGCGAATGATTGTCTTTTTGAGGTGAATGCCTGAAGGTATTTTCAATGCGCTAAATATGAGATTTTTTCAAAAAAATCTATACCGAAAGTCTGAATTCAAAAGTCACTCCTTCAGAGCCTTTTTATTTTAGGCCTGCACGTTTGAAAGCAAAGCCCTCAACTCTTGTCCAAAGAAGAGAGATTAGCTCCGCTGATCTTTCCTAACCAGGAGTCACAATACAAAAGTCGCTCTTTCAGAGCGCTTTTTGTTTTAGGCCTGCGCTTTTGAAAGCAAAGCTTTCAACGCTTGTCCTAAAACAAAAAGTTCCACGCCTTCGCGTGGAACTTTTGTATTTATCGTGGATCCGGAGAGATTCGAACTCTCGTCCAAATAAGGAAAAAATAAGCTTTCTACAATGTTTAGCTATAACTTGGTTGTCGGCTAAAAACAGGCGTTATATCAAACCAATCTTTAACGTAGTTGCTGATATTGTTTTATGTAGCAACATCCATAAAACAAACTACACATTTATGATGCTTTACCCGGGGCGCAGAGCAGTTTAGCTCCCCGGAAAGCAAAGGTTACCTAATTCTAAATTAAGCAGCCATAGCGTAAGAGTTATCTTCGCCAAATAAAAGTTTTGAAAGTTCAGTTTTAAGAGCTCGTCTTACAACGCTCTACATGCTTACTTATTTAATGCGCTCACTGTCAAAACCGGTCGGACCCATTTAAGTTCTCAAAATTAATCATCGGTTTAAATCAAACCTTTGTCTAAATTCAATAACTTATTTTGAAAGAACTGAAACAAAGATACAAAAATTACGCGGCCGTAAATCTATTTTTCTTTACTTTTAACTAAAATTAATTCCCATGAAAAATCCGCTGATCCTTGTATTCCTAGGGCTTTCTCTCCTTACACAGGCACAAACCCTTAAGTCTAAAAACCTGAAGCTTAAATACACGCCGCCTGCAGGCTGGAATACGGAAGAGTTTGGCGGAAAAGGTTCCTGGGAAGAGGCTGGAAATGATCTGTGCCATTGTTCTGGCATACATTTCTCAAGATCGCATAAAGATGGTAAAATGCATGTCGTGGTTTATGCCAGCACACAATCAGGGCTGGACTCTGCCAAGAGAAATTCGGTAGGTAATCTTAAATTTGAAGAGGTCGTAAAATTTGACAGAGTCCGTAACAACGATATGTCTTTCGAACGTAAAAAATCAAACTTTACCGACAGCAAAACCAAAACAAAATCGTTTGATGCTTATCGTTATTTTGTAAAAGTGGATGATCACTTCTATATTATCTACGCATGGCAGGAAAATATGCAGACCCTTAATTCTACAAACGAGAAAGAGTTGTTCGCCATGGTAAATGCGATAGAAGCGAATTAAAAAAACTCACGATACACCCTGGCTAACCATAGCTACCACTAACAAAGTAGTCTCTCCAGATCATTTACCCTTACATTTCCGCTGGGTTATTTAATATTCAGTAACTCTTTTACTTTAAGGAGTTCGAGGTCACGCTTTGCCAGAAAATCTTTTAGTCCGTATTCTATTTTGTGATCCGGAAGAATTCCATGACCTGTTATGGCCGGACAAACATCATGCACAATTCTGAAAGCAGGCACCCTCACCCTGATTTTTGTATTCGGTAATTTATAAAAGGGAGTGATCCCGGCGTTGCATCCTTCCACTGCTCCCCCTGTTTCTTCACCAATAAAGGTAGCCTTGTTAAAGGCTTTTAAATAGCCTGCGACAAGGCAGGAAGCGGAAAAAGATCCTCCGTTTATCAACACAAATATTTTCCCATCGAAATGATTTTTTCTACGTGGCTTTATCGTGTAGATAAAATTATCCGTATCATGAAGTGTTTTTTTTCGTCCGATTACTTTATATGCAAAGCGTGTAAATTTAAACGCCAGATTGCCTTTTGTATATTTTTTATAGGGATAATTCCTGATTGCGGTTTGAAGGGTTTGCGTGCTACTTTGATCCAGCAGATAACTCAAAAGTCTGTAACTATTGGCAAGGCTTCCGCCCCCATTACTTCTCAGATCAATAACCAGGTTCTCACTTTTATTTCTTTTCGCTCTTCTGAAAACTTTCCTGTAAGAACGAGCGTATGCCCTGTGTGAAAATTTATCGATTTTCAACAACATTGTTTTTTTGTTTTCATCTAAAAAACGGTAAGCCATTTTGGCATTCCTGTGTTTAATATAAAGGCTGTCTTCCCTTGGCCCAAGCGGCAGCTGCGGAAGTGTTTTAGGTTGAATTGCCGGATATTTTACACTTTTAAGAGTTTTTCCTTGTCTGTATTCTACCTCAAAAATATCCGGCCTTCCGAATAATCCAAGATAATAGCTGTTAAAACCCAATTGCACATAGTACTGTTTGGCGGTTTGATTAAATCCATCAGTACTGATGAAACGTTTCGCATACCGGATCATCGAATCAACCGGCACACCATTTATTTTTATGATCTCTGATCCCTTCCTGATGGTGCTGTCCTGCTTTTTATTGAGGTTGGCGATCATGTATGCCTTGTCTTCCACCGGCAAAAAAATGTATGGCGAATAGTTCGGGCGTAATTTGTTCATTTCCTTATAAAAGGCCGTAGAATAAAGCACTTCCGTATGTCCACAATGGAGCTCATCAACCAGTAACTTTGTCCTTAACCTGAATTGTTTTTCGGTTAAACTATCTGTTTGCGCCTGGATAAACGAATCCAAAAGCGCGACATAATACTCCCTCGGTTTATAAATACCAATGGCAGGATGCATGGCCAGTAAAACTTTGCTTAGCACCGAGGCATCCTGTTGCAGCTCCGGTGGTGAGTACTTTTTTTCAAGAAGCGATTCTTTCTTCTGGCAATAGCCGTTATATCCACAGCCGACAACAAGGAAAATAAAAACTAAGAATGGCTTCAAAAATCGCATAAATGTTATCTTTGTAAAAATACGACATTAGTATGGAAAAATTCAAAATAGGGGTGCTTCGCGAAGAAAAAAACCCTCCGGATAAACGCGTGCCACTGACGCCATTAATTTGCTCTGAATTAAGCCGCCAGTACCCTAATGTCGAGATCGTCGTACAGCCCAGCAAAATAAGATGCTACACCGACGAAGAATATACATCCTTCGGGATCACCCTGCAGGAAGATCTCAGTGACTGTGATATTCTGATGGGGGTAAAAGAAGTACCTGTCGACAAACTGATTCCGGGTAAAAAATACTTTTTCTTTTCACATACGATAAAAAAACAGCCGCATAATAAAAAGCTGATGAAAGCCCTGATCGAAAAGAAAATTCAGATGATTGACTATGAAACGCTGACGGATAAACGCAACAACCGCATTATAGGTTTCGGACGCTACGCCGGTATCGTTGGCGCTTATAATGGCATCCTCGGTTATGGATTAAAATACGACCTGTTCCGCTTAAAGCCTGCTCACCTTTGCCGTGACAAAGCCGAAATGGAAGAGGAACTAAAGCGCGCCAGATTGCCTAACATAAAAATAGCGTTAACAGGAGGCGGACGCGTTGCAAACGGTGCCATCGAAACACTCAGTGCACTTAAAATAAGAAAAGTAACTCCCGAAGAATTTATCATGGCTACCTTCAGAGAACCGGTGTATTGCCAGCTCAATCCCCGTGATTATGTGGAACGTCCGAACGATCACAATTTTGATCTGAATGATTTTTTCACTCATCCTGAACATTTTGTTTCCAGGTTTCCACCTTTCACCAAAGTAACAGACCTCTATATCTCCACACATTACTGGGATCCGCGCTCGCCGAAAATGTTCACCAAAAAGGACATGAAGTCTCCCGACTTTCGCATGTCGGTGATTGCCGATGTTACCTGCGACATTGACGGCTCGGTTCCAACAACGATAAGAGCAAGCAGCATCGCCCAGCCTTTTTACGGATATAATATCAAAACCGAAAAAGAAGACTTGCCTTTTAATAAGGATACCATCTGCATCATGGCGGTAGACAATCTGCCCTGCGAATTACCCAGAAATGCAAGTGACGATTTTGGAAAAGATCTTTCTGAACGTGTACTTCCTTTTGTTTTTGGACCTGATAAGGATAAGATCATTAAACGCGCGAGTATCTGTAAAGATGGTAAGCTTACACTTAACTATGAATATTTGAGTGATTATGCTTATAGTTAATTAATCTCTCACGAAAGCCATACAAAATTTTAATCTGCACAGATCTGTGTTATCTGTGAGAAACAGAGAGTCCGATCTATGAAGATCCGTGAGAAAAAACAGTTCACTTATATAATTCCAGCACCTCCTTCAAAATCAGATCGATCTTTTTTACCGGTATATTTTTACCAGGATCCACTAAAAGTATTTTCATACGGGCACGTTTCTCCTGGATAAGTTCCGGATGCTGAATTTTGGCGCCTTCAACAATTCCTATATAAGGCTGCAGGTGCTTTTTGTGCATCCACAAATAACATATCATTTTCCCCTTATAACAGTAAAAAGGCATGCCGTACTTCCACGCTTCAGTAATATTTTTATCCTGCTTAAGAATATGTCCCCTCAGGAACAACAAGCAGCTTTTCGCGGGCTCTTCTTTTGCGAGAAAATAATTATCCAGGGCATTTAACACCCTTTAAAAATAACAAAACTAAATTATTATTTTTGTGAAAGTGTTTGCTTCGGCAAGAAAATATTCTCAGGAATTTTGTAATTTGTTCCGTAAATAACACATCATGCATTCTGGAAGAAGATTTAAACTGGGCGAAGTTGTTTACTGGACCCGCCGGGACATTTATTACTTTATTGGATTTGCCACCATTCCCACGGTTCTGTATTATTTTTTCGATATCAGATGGCTCGTTATCCCCTGGGTTGCTATTGCTCTTGTAGGTACTGCAACTGCCTTTATTGTAGGATTTAAAAATACACAAACATATAACCGGTTGTGGGAAGCCCGCCAGATCTGGGGCTCCATTATAAATACGAGCCGGGCCTGGGGTATCCTTACAAAAGATACGGTCAATGCTGACAAAAAAGAGATCAAAACCCTGGTCTATCGTCACCTGGCCTGGCTTACAGCGCTGCGTTACCAAATGCGTGAGCCACGGGTATGGGAAAATATGAAGTTAAAAAGCAATGTAGAATATTCACGTTTTTTTAAGGTACCTGAAAAGGAAACATCTTTGGAAGAGGAACTTAAAAAGTATTTAAGTACAGATGAACAGTGGTTTATTCTTGGAAAAAAGAACAGGGCTACACAAATTATTGCCCTACAATCCAGTCATCTTAAAAATCTCAGGAATCAAAATTCTATAAGCGACCTGGATTTTATTGAACTGGAAAGAACACTTGCTACTTTCTACGATCACCAGGGAAGATCTGAACGTATTAAGAATTTTCCCTATCCGAGGCAATTCGCTACGATCAACCAAATGTTCATCCGCTTGTTTGTTGGCATGCTGCCATTTGGCATCCTGCATGAGTTTGGCAAATTAAGCGAAAGCTTTGGATCCTGGTTTGTCTGGATCACTATTCCCTGCTCCGTCACCGTAGCCTGGGTATTCCATGTCATGGAGCGCATCGGCGAATCTACCGAAAATCCATTTGAAGGTGGCGCCAATGATGTGCCAATAAGCAGTATCTGCAGAACAATAGAAATTGATCTGAGAGATATGCTGGATGAGGAAAATTTGCCTGATCCTTTAGCGCCCGTGAATAATATTTTAATGTAAATCTCTCACAGATTTCACTGAAAACACAGAAAAATCTAAAATTATGGATCTTAATGAAATTACTTACAAAATTCGGGGCGCAATATTTTCTGTGCGCAAAGAACTAGGGCCAGGTTTACTGAAAGCGTTTACGAAGCCGCACTAGCTTATGAATTGCGATCCCAAGGCTTAAAAATTTCTACTCAGGTTGGAATTCCGGTAAATTATAAGGAAGTAAGGCTTGAACTCGGTTTTAGGATGGACCTATTAGTAGAAGATTCAGTTATTATTGAAATAAAATCAATAGAGATACTTCACGATGTCCATAAAAAACAATTACTCACCTACCTTAAGTTATCAAATAAAAGGCTGGGTATTCTTGTAAATTTTAATTCTTCAACCTTAAGGGATAAAGAGTCACTCATAAGAATCATTAACTAGACTGCCTACACATTTTCCAAAAATACAACCGGCATTTTCTGTGAAGTCTGTGACTTCTGTGAGAAACTTTATCTTGAAGTCTCCTCCATCAAATTATAGATCTTCTGAATATCTTTCAGGATCTTAGGAAAATCGAGTTTCAGATCAATGATTTTTCCGGAATGAATATCAAATACCCATCCGTGTATGTGCGGGAAGCCGTTCTTAATATATCCCTGTTGTACACTTGCAAGCTTAATAACATTCACACATTGCTCCTGCACATTTAATTCTACGAGGCGGTCATATCGTTTGTGCTCGTCTTTGATGGCATCCAGTTCATTCATATGTAAGCGGTACACATCTCTGATATTCCTCAACCAGGGATTCAGGATCCCCATATCTTTAGGAACCATCGCCGCCTTAACGCCACCACAATTATAATGTCCACATACAACGATATGTTTTACACTCAGGTGTCTTACAGCATAATTAATTACCGACATCACATTAAGGTCAGTGGCATTTACTAGATTCGCAATATTACGGTGGATAAAAACTTCGCCCGGCTCCGCTCCCATCATCTCTTCGGCAGTTACCCGGCTGTCACTGCAGCCGATATATAAATAATCCGGGTGCTGGTCTCCGGCAAGTTTTTCGAAAAAGGATGCATCGGTTGCTTTTTTCTTCTCCAGCCACTTCAGATTGTTTTCAAATACTTCTTTATAACTTGGCATATTTCATAGTTTTAGTTTCGATAGAACTTATTCCTTCGAGAGCCTGATAATATCTTTCACCTCCAGCACCTTTTTTTCATAACCCTTTCGTGAAGCATTGATCATGGCGATTCCAAGCTCTTTTAGCGTTGAACCTTTTCCCAGAACATAACGGAAAAAGGGATACATCCAGCCGATATACCTGTACGCCTTATTAACATTCTTTAGGCCAGGTGTCGGATGCATATACCCGGGCCTGAACATGAACGCTTTTGGAAACATCTTAATAAGATCGTTTTCTGTTTTACCTTTTACTCTTGCCCACATACTTCTGCCTTTCTCCGTAGTGTCTGTTCCTGCTCCTGACACATAACAAAACGTAATACCAGGACTTTGCCCTGCCACAGCTTTTGCAAAATTCATTGTCAGGTTGTAGGTCAATTTTGTATACTCCGCTTCCTTCATCCCAATGGAAGACACACCAAGGCAGAAAAAACAAGCGTCATAGTTCTTCAGCTGCGGTTCAACTGCAGTAAGATCAAAAAAATCAGGGATCACCATCTCTTTTATTTTCGCATGATCTTTACCGCTTCCTTTTCTTCCTATCACCAGTATTTCGGCAATATCAGGATGTTGCAGGCATTCGTGCAGCACGCCTTCTCCTACCATGCCGGTAGCGCCGGTCACTATTACTTTTAGTTTCATTTCTTTCGATTTACCCTTCAAAATTATGTTTTACATGGCTACCGTCACAATATGGCTTGTTATCAGATTTACCACAACGGCAAAGCGCGGTCACATTGTTCTTCCTGGCCTCGTTTCCCTTTGAATCTTTAATAAGTACGTTGCCATGTACCATTAAAGGGCCATTAATACGTACTTCTATCCTGGTTTCAGTGTTTTTCTCTGGTGTCTCTTCCTGCTTGTCATCGTAATAAAAACCGAGAGCTCCGCTCGGACATTTATTAACGTGTTCGATTATTTTATCCGTGGTGGACCCTTCAGGTTTAATCCAGGGTCTGAGGCGTGGATTAAAAACAGAAGGAAGGCCGGTTTCATTTTTCCAGCAAAGAGTGGAATGTATGCAGGCTGAGGGTTTCCATACAATTGTAATTTCACCATTACTGTATTCCCTGGTTAAATCCTTTTCCATTTTAAACAAATAAGTTATTTTAGCTTTTCTAAAAGTTCGTTGGTTATGGGATCCGAATAGACGCCATATCCATTTACCAACAGGCCTTTTAATCTATGGTCATGAGAAGAGATCGCATACAACACAGATTGATCAGAAGGGTCTTCGTCCACGTCAAACCGGAAAGATTTATCTATTTCAAACTCTTTGGGAGACAACCTGTGCTTCCCTTCGCTGCAGATAATGCCGTTTTTTTCAAGATTAAAATCAATCGTATACCCCTGGGCTTTTAAAGCGGTAATGGCGGCGCTTAATGTGTCGTAACTTTCCATAGTTCAAATTTTAATCCGCGGTATTTAACGCGGTTAATACACAGATTAAATGTAACAATAAAAGTGGGAAAAATTCAACCTTAAAAACTGAACGCGTGATCCTTTTCGGCAAAAACCTGGTAAAGAAAGTTCAGGGCATAAAAAAAGGCCTCTTTAGAAGAGACCTTTTGATATGAATAGTTTGTTAATGGGCTCCGCCGTCTTCTTCTCCTTCTTCCAAAGGAACTGTTTGCGGAACGAAATCTTTTTCTTTTCCAGGTTTGCTGTAATCATAAGCCCAACGGTGAACTGTCGGCAATTCACCAGGCCAGTTTCCATGAATATGCGCCATAGGTGTGGTCCATTCGAGTGTATTGGCATTCCATGGATTCTGCGGAGCTTTTTCTCCACGGAAAATACTATAGAAGAAATTGAACAGAAAAATACCCTGACCTAATGCACCAATTATTGCACATATGGTAACGATCTCGTTAATGTCCACTAAATTATCAAACATAGGGAAGTTACTGTTGGTGTAATAACGACGCGGAACGCCTGCAAGCCCCAGGAAGTGCATTGGGAAGAATACCCCATAGGCCATTGTAATAGTTATCCAGAAATGCGCGTATCCAAGTTTCTTGTTCATCATGCGCAAAAATAATTTAGGAAACCAATGATATACACCGGCGAACATACCGAATATCGCGCTTAAGCCCATTACAATATGGAAGTGGGCAACCACGAAGTAAGTGTCATGCACGTTAATATCTAAAGTGGAGTCGGCAAGGATGATGCCTGTTACACCACCGGTGATAAATGAAGAAACCAAACCGATGGCAAACAACATGGCGGGTGTAAACTGCAGGTTTCCTTTCCACATAGTAGTGATATAATTAAATGCCTTTACAGCAGAAGGGATCGCGATCAACAAGGTTGTGAAAACGAATACCGATCCTAAGAACGGGTTCATACCGGTCATAAACATGTGGTGACCCCAAACGATGAAGGATAAGAAACCAATTGCGAGGATAGAACCGATCATGGCACGGTACCCAAAAATAGGTTTACGCGAACTGGTCGCAATAACTTCCGATGCAATCCCCAAAGCAGGAAGTAATACGATATATACTTCAGGATGACCTAAGAACCAGAATAAGTGTTCGAACAATACAGGGCTTCCGCCTACATTATCCAAAGGACGTCCGCCAATATAAATGTCAGACAGGTAGAAAGAGGTATGAAAACTTCTGTCAAAAATCAGTAACAGGGCACATGAGAATAATACCGGGAAAGAAAGTACACCCAGAATAGCCGTAATTAAGAATGCCCAGATAGACAAAGGAAGACGGGTCATTTTCATTCCTTTTGTTCTTAGGTTAATTACGGTAATAATGTAATTTAAACTTCCTAATAAAGACGATACAATAAAAATAGCCATCGACACAAGCCACATGGTCATACCTAATTTAGAACCAGGTATTGCCTCAGGCAGGGCTGATAAAGGCGGGTAAATTGTCCATCCTGCGGATGCCGGACCGTCATCAATAAAACAAGAAGCGAGCATGATCGCGCTTGATACAAAAAAGAACCAGTAAGATAACATATTCAGGAAGCCTGAAGCCATGTCGCGGGCTCCAACCTGGTAGGGGATCAGAAGGTTACTGAATGTTCCGCTTAAACCACCTGTTAACACAAAGAATACCATGATGGTACCGTGAATTGTAACAAGAGCAAGATACATATTCGGATCAAGGATCCCATCCTTACCCCATTTGTCACCTAATATGGCGTTTACAAACGCGAATTTTTCACCTGGCCATGCCAGCTGTAAACGGAAGATCACAGACATTGTCATGGCAACCACAGCCATGATCACCGCAGTAATTAAAAACTGGCGGGAGATCATTTTGTGATCCATACTGAAAACGTATTTGCTCACAAAACTTTCTTCATGATCGTCATGGTCGTGCACGTGATCATGATGAACCAAATGTTCTTTTTCTAATCCTGTATTTATCGGGGTAGCCATCTTGTATTTATTTAGAAATTTTTAAAATATTTATTTTGACGCAACAGGTTTAAATGCTTTTTGTTTAGCGATCCAAGCCTGGTAATCCTCTTCTGTATCCACAACAACATTCATTTGCATGTTATAATGTGATGCACCGCATATCTTATTACATAACAAAAGGTAATCAAACTCGACAGGTTCCTTATTTTCGAGGGCGCGTTGTTTGTTAATTCCTGCCATCATCATTAATGTGTAAGGATCCTTGCGCATTTCAGCGGTGGTTTTAGTCGGCTTGAATTTGAAGTACGTGATCATACCCGGAACACAGTTCATTTGAGCGCGGAAATGGGGAAGATAAGCGCTGTGAATCACATCACGGCTGCGCATAACTAATTCGATCTCACGTCCCACAGGAATATGAAATTCATTCTTCACGATAATATCATCAAACCCTGCAACATCCGCGGTATCCATACCAACCGAATTGCTTCCACTGATCTGTCTGAAATCAGATTCGCCTAACTTGCCATCCTTACCAGTGTAGCGGGCCGACCAGTCAAATTGTTTTGCGTATAGTTCAATTGTAACGCGGTTGGGTTCTTTAGCGTCATCCATAATTTCATTCCAGTATTTTAAACCGAAAATGATGATAAAAGTTAATGCAACAGCAGGCACAACCGTCCAAAGCATCTCAAGTTTATTATTATGCGGATAATACACCGCTTTATTTTTTGAATTACCGCGATACTTATATGCAAACCAGAATAAAAAGAAATTGGTTACCAGGAATACAAAAGTTATCAGATACATGTTCGCATCCCATAACTGATCAATTAAAACACCGTGCTCAGACGCGGCTGGCGGTAACGAACGGTCGATCCAGCGCTCCACCTGCCAGAAAAAGAATATAAAAAACAACACCATAAATGTTATCATGGCTTTACCCATCATATTATTATCCGTATCGGTAATTTGCCACTCTTTTGTTTTCTTCAAACCACGACTTAACTCAATAATCCTTAATAATTGATGTCCCGCAATTATCAATAACACTATGGCTAACAGAACTAATAAACTCATCTCTTTATTTATTTAAAATTTTTAATTTCTTTCTTTAATACTACTTAAATTGAATGGTGCAAACTCTCCTGAATGAACGGGTGATTCTTTACACGCAGCGGTACTTTCGCCAGGGCGTTCAATACAACATAAATAAATAAACCTAAGAAGAAAAAGAACGTCCCGAATTCCATCCAGCTTAAACCTGTCCAGTGGTGTCCCACAGTTCCCGGCATAACGATCATGATCAGATCCAGGTAGTGGCCAATAAAAATAATTGTTCCGACAAACATTAAGAAAAAGAAATTACGCTTTGAATCGCGACTCATTAACATGACCATAGGGAGTGCAAAGTTGATGAAGAATACTGTCCACATCAGGGCTTTGTAACTTTCCCAACGTGTCTGGTAATACACAACTTCCTCGGGAATATCCGCATACCAGATCAGCATGAATTGTGAGAAATACAGATAGGTCCACAGGAAGGAAATAGCGAACATCCATTTACCCATATCATGAATTGTACTTTCTGTTACAAATTCCATATATCCTTCTTTTTTTAACCAGATCACAAGAATAGTGATCGCGGTTAAAGCGCTGATCCACATTCCTGAAAAGATATACCATCCAAATAAGGTAGAGAACCAGTGTGTATCAATACTCATTACCCAATCCCAGGAAGCAGTCGAAGAGGTTACGGCGAACAATACCATAAACCATGCTCCGATCTTTACATTTTTCCAGTGGTAACTGTTGTTAATGTCTACATCCAGCTTATCGGCTTCAATCGAGTTGTTACGTAATTTCAGAGTGAACCATAACCAACCCACCATATAAAGAATTGTTCTTACCCACCAGAATGCGCCAAAGTATCCGCTTTTTCCCGCTATTATCGCATCATAGTTCGGACTTGCGGGATCATTAATTCCGGCGGTCATCCAGTGGTAAATATGATGTACATGAAATTGTCCCAGTAAGAACAGCAGCATCATAAAAGACAGACCCCATGGTAAATACATGGTTACAGCCTCTATCACACGTTTGATTGTAGTGGACCATCCCGCTTCGGCTGCGTACTGCAAACCTAAGAAGAAGGCCGCCGCCAGAGAAAGAGCCATAAAAAAGAAAGCTCCTGCAAAAACGTTACTCCAGGCACGCGTGTTGTGATATTCGGAATCCCCATCCACATGGTCGGTTAAGAACATCAAAATAATTGATATTAAACCAACGGCCATTAGCCCAAAAGAGAACATCCTGGCTTTTGACGGAACTGTAAAATTTAATTTTTCGGTATTCATATGTTAGTCTCTCTTAAATCTTTTTATTATTAGTGTTTAGCAGCTGCATCCGGGCTTGCGGCAGAAGCTGTTTTGGTACTGTCACTTACTGCACTCTCCTTTGGTCCTTGTAACTTTTGTACAAAATAAACCAGCTTCCAGCGTTCTTCCTGTGTTAGCTGGCTTGCATGCGATCCCATCGTTCCTTTCCCGTATGTAAGGGTGTGAAATATTTTACCTTCCGGTAAGTTTTTCAAAGTTCCGTTATAGGCCGGAGGAGGGCCAGGTAATTTTCCACCTACTTTTCCATCACCTGCACCAGTTGCACCATGGCAGTGAACACAAAACTTCGCGTAAAGCACTTCTCCTTCTTTCTCCCATTTCTCCCTGCCGGATGCAGGAAGCGGGTTATGAAGGTTCATACCTGCCTGCTCATACCCTTCGTTTGTATTCGGATACGCATACGGCATGAAACCTCTGGCAATGCTTCCTTTTACCGGCTTCATGGCATTATCCAGGGTGTCCCCGTCAACTGTATGCACCTGGTAATATTCCAGTGATGGCGAACGGTACATGTCAGGCATGAACTCAACACCAGGACTATTTTCATCCTTCTTACCACAAGAAGTAAAACCAGCTAATACAAGTCCTGCAAGAGCAGCGCTAAAAGCAAATTTTATGGTTCTATAATTTTTTTTCATTGTATAATACTAGTGTGTTTCTTCTAAAACATATTTTGGTTCAACAACATAAGAATCTATGTGGTTAACTTCTTCCGCTCCGCTTTCTTTTAATATTGCTTTTGCTTTTTCAGACTGTACATCATTCAGGTCAAGTAAGAGCATAAATTTATCGTCTGTAGTACGTGGATCCGGGTTTTTCGCCTTAGCACCGGGAACAAGCATACAACGTAATAAATACGTAACAGCCATTCCATGCGCGGCACAAAATACAGTACTTTCAAAAGTGATCGGAATAAAAGCCGGAATGTTGAAATAATACTCCCAGTTCGGTTTACCTCCGATATCATTAGGCCAGTCTGAAATCATCATGTACCACATCATCAGGGTCGCCAGTCCCACGCCTGTAAGACCATAAATAAATGCGCAGATCGCCAGACGTGTACGTGGAATACCTATAAGTCCGTCCAAACCATGAATCGGCATGGGTGTGTAAGCCTCCTTAACGCGGATACCCGAAGCTCTCAGTTTTTTACAAGCCTCCATCATTGGCACTTCGTCGCCAAAAATTCCGTGGATGATATGTTTATTAGTTGCCATATATATAGAAAATTCTAAATTTTAATTTTTAGTGATGCCCGTGACCTTCAGCTGCTGCCTTTTTTTGTGATTCTCCTGACGCTTTCAGAATTGTTTTTAATTCAGCTTGCGCGATTACAGGGAAATAACGCGAAAACAAGAGGAAAAAGGTTCCGAACATTCCAATCGTTCCAACAAAGATACCCACGTCAATAAATGATGGTGTGTAAGTGCTCCACGTTGACGGTACATAGGTACGGCAAAGCGTGGTTACGATAATTACGAAACGCTCGAACCACATACCGATGTTTACCACAATGGATAAAATAAATGTTGCTACAATGGATGTACGGATTTTTTTGAACCAGAATAATTGCGGAGAAACCACGTTACATCCCATCATGATCCAGTATGACCAGGCCAATGGACCCGTTGCGCGGTTCAGGAATGCATATTGCTCCCATTCTACCCCTGAATACCAGGCTACGAACAATTCAGTTAAATAGGCTACACCTACGATCGAACCCGTAACGATGATCACAATGTTCATATACTCAATATGCTTCACGGTAAGGTAATGCTCCAGTTTATAGATCTTACGCACTACCAGCATTAAGGTTAATACCATTGCGAATCCAGAAAACACCGCACCGGCAACGAAATAAGGAGGGAAGATGGTTGTATGCCAGCCCGGAACTATGGACGTGGCGAAGTCAAAGGATACAATGGAGTGAACGGAGAATACAAGTGGCGTGGATAAACCCGCGAGTACCAAAGACACTTCCTCGAAACGGCTCCAGTGACGGGCGCTTCCACCCCAGCCGAACGACAAGAAGCCATACATTTTCTTTTGCCAAGGTTTAATAACACGGTCGCGGATCATTCCAAAATCAGGAATTAAACCGATGTACCAGAACACCAGGGAAACTGTAAAATAAGTAGATACCGCAAATACGTCCCACAATAATGGAGAGTTAAAGTTAGGCCATAAAGAACCAAACTGATTTGGCAATGGGAACAACATATAATCCAGCCATGGACGTCCCGTGTGCAGCAATACGAAGATCGCGGCGCACATAACGGCGAAGATCGTCATTGCCTCTGCGGAGCGGTTAATGGCCATGCGCCATTTTTGACGGAACAATAACAATACGGCGGAAATAAGAGTACCCGCGTGACCAATACCGATCCACCAAACGAAATTGGTGATATCCCATGCCCAGTCAACGTTATTACTGCTTCCCCATGAACCGATCCCGGTACCTATGGTGTAAGCCAAACATAGTATCCCCCATAAAAAACATAAAGCACAGATTGTAGTCAATGTGTACCAGCCTCTCGCTGCTTTACCCTCTATCGGCGCAATAATATCATCAGTAATCTGGCGATAACTTTTATTGCCGATTATTAACGGTAACCTAATTTCTGATTCTGCGTGCATATTATCTTTTTAATTTTTTATCCTTATTTAATAAACTACGAATGTTTTTCTTCGTGGTGAGCTTCTTCTTTCTTTCCTTCGTGTTTGGTAACAGCATCACGGAAAATAACCTGCTCATCCTGGTTCCTTACTTTTACTTTGTATGAAGTTGTCGGCTTAATACCCACGTCTTCCAATAAGAAATAAGTCCTTTCGTCATTTCTTTCTTTTGTTACCTGTGATTCGCTGTCATTTAAGTCGCCAAAAATAATCGCGTCGGTTGAACATGCTGCCTGGCATGCAGTTTTAATTGCTCCGTCTTTCAGAGGTACTCCGGCCTTTTTAGCGTCCAGTTTACCCGCCTGTAATTTTTGCTGGCACATCGAGCATTTTTCCATAACCCCGCGGCTGCGAACAACCACATCCGGATTCAGTACCATACGGCCTAACTCTTGTTGAGCCGGATTAACGTTCGCGAAATCTGAATTCTCATTATAATTGAACCAGTTGAAACGGCGTACTTTGAAAGGACAGTTATTAGCGCAGTAACGCGTACCGATACAACGGTTATACGTCATCATGTTCAAGCCCTCCGTGCTGTGGCTTGTGGCCAATACAGGACAAACAGTCTCACATGGCGCGTGGTTACAATGCTGGCACATCATCGGCTGAAAAGTTACCTGCGGATTAGCCGAAGGATTTTCCATGTCGATGTACATTTGTTTGGTTTCCATTAAACCTTCCGCCTGCGCAGAATGTTTTGTTACATCGGAACTGTAATAACGGTCAATACGCAGCCAGTGCATCTCACGCACTCTGCTTACCTCCAGTTTACCAACTACGGCAACGTTATTCTCAGAAGTACAAGCTACTACACAAGCTCCGCAACCAAAACAAAGATTCATATCAATGCTCATTCCCCATTTATGTCCGGGACGCGGATGTGCAGCCCACAGATCCACTTCATTCACGGATTTTTTACCGCCACCGTGAACTGCTATCTCTACAGGAGGATTCCAGTAATCTTTATCTTTTTCTTTGAATTCTTTAAGAGAAACTTCACGCAGGAGGAAATCTTCCCTTCCCATAATGGTATGCTGGATTTGTGTCGCAGCAAACATATGGGATTCACCTGTAGGTTTAATTTCAGCAGACGTTGCGATAGGCTGAATAGTTCCGTTGATCATTCCCTGGAAAGGAAATGCATTAACCCCTACTCCGTTTGCCACTTTCAAATTTTCACCTGTTCTTCCGTAACCCAGGGCTAAGCCAATTGTTCCTGGCGCCTGGCCCGGCTGAGGATAAACCGGAACCTGGATCGTAATCCCGTTAACCGTCAGGTCAACAATACTTCCTTCAATATCCTGGCGCAACATTTCATTTAAGCCTTCCTTCTTCACGTCGATCGGGCTCATGGTAATGTAATTATCCCAGGTTACTTTGGAGATAGGATCCGGCAATTCCATTAACCATGGGTTATTGGAGTACTGACCATTTCCTAAGCCAACTTTTTCATAAACAAATAACTCGAACTTACCGCCAGACTTCAGCGATGCCGCCATCGTAGCCGCTTTGTTGTAGTCAGCGGCAGGCATGGCATCTGCTGTGACACTTGCAGGTGCTTTTTCCACCGGCTCTTCCACAACTTTTGTTGTGTCTGAAGTTTCGGCCATTGCAGTTGCAACACCCGTCATTAAAGGTTTACCCAAAGAATCCTTCGCCATTGGTGCAACAGGGGCATCCTTATAAACAGCAACTTTTACTGCTCCGTCATGTAACGCGTGTGCCCAGAAGCTTGGGAAATCCAAATATTTGCCCTGGTTCGGGAAAACATGGTTATTCCAGTATCCCTGCAGGTAAGTTAAATAATCCGATTTTATTCCCGACCATTTTAATAACGTATCCTGGAACTGGCGCGTACCCTGGTGACGCGGCTGTGAATAGATCGGGTTGATCGTTGCCTGCTGAAGTGTGAACATTCCAACTTTAGGATTCGCGTCACCCCATGATTCCAGATAATGATGATCAGGACAAACAATTGTTGCCATTTGAGCTGTTTCATCCATCACCTGGGCAAATGAAATACGTGTAGCAACTTTTTTATACGCCTCGGCAAATTTTAAAGAGGCCGGCGCGGTATAAACAGGATTACAGTTATAAGTCATTAATACATTTACTTTGCCGGAAGCCATATCCGCTACCAACTCAGCAAATTCCTGATCGTCGCTTTGTTTGAAATTTAAGTGTTTTTCAACGTCTACAGTTTTCCCATAGTTATCAAGCATCTTGTTGATGCCGTTCACAAGAGTCTGAATCCCTTCGTCGTTCACACCTGAAACAACAAGTGATTTTCCTTTGTGATCAACCAGTTTAGCAGCTACTTTTTTAAGCGCCGCTACTGCTGCAGGATTTTCAATTTTTGTGTCACCGCTTACTTTTGAATTAGAAGTTGCCGCGGCGATCTCGTTAAATAATGCTACAGTTACCTTGCCCAGCTCACTTGGTTTTACCATATAACGGTAGTCCGCATTAGCGCCGGTAAGAGACAGGTTGCTTTCAAAATGAAAATGCTGACTCATTTCAGGATTTGCTTTTGAAACTTTCCGGTTTTTAGCGTATTGTTTCGAGAACTCTTCTCCTGACAACCAGTTGCCTAAAAAGTCGCAGGCAATACCAACCACAATTTTAGCTTTGCTGAAATCGTAAGATGAAACAACTGACTTTCCAAATGTATTTTTGTTCGCTTTTGTTAGAGCATTATAAGAAATTGCATCGTAAGTAATGTGTTTTGTATTTGGATGCTTAGCAGTAAACTCTGCGATAACAGCTTTAGTAGAAGGGCTGATGATCGTTGAGGATAAGATCCGGATAGTTGCGCCATTCATGGCTGCCGCTGCCTTTTCATCAACAGTTTTCCAGGTCGTTTCTGCACTGTTAAAATACGGGCCTTTTAAGCGGGCACCGTCATATAAACCTAATACAGAAGCCTGAACGCGGGCGTTTGTTCCACTGTGTGTAATTCCGCCAAGGTCATTTCCTTCAATTTTAATCGGACGGCCTTCGCGCGTTTTTACTAAAATAGAGGCGTAATCATGTCCGTCGTAAAATGTAGTCGCATAGAAATTAGCAACGCCCGGAGTTACCTCCTCTGGCTTTATTACATATGGAATTGAACGTACAACGGGAGTTTCACAAGCCGCTAACGCTACTGCCGCGGTCGAAAATCCCATTACTTTTAAGAAATCGCGGCGCGAAGTTCCTGAAGTTTCAGCATCGTTACCTCCCAGGAACTCATCCATAGGAAGAGATTCGGCGAACTCGTTTTTTTGCTGCGCTTGGAATTCAGGGCTATTATGTAACTCCGGTAATCCTTTCCAGTATTTTTTTGACATAGACATTAATATATAATTCTTTAATGATTCTTATTTTAATAGTGGCATTTTGCACACTCTAATCCACCAATCTTCTCCACGGTAAACTTAACATCGTACTGACCTGCATATTTTTCTTTCAATGCCTTGTGTAAACGGTCGTAGTAAGCATTTCCAGCCATCGCCACTTCTGTTTTACGATGACATTCGATGCACCATTTCATAGTGAGAGGCGATTTCTGTTCCGCTACCGTCATTGATTTTACATCACCATGACAGGTTTCGCATTTGATCTGACCTACTACTACGTGTTGTGAGTGATTAAAGTATACGTGATCGGGAAGATTGTGGACCTTGATCCATTTTAGCGGATTCTGTTTGCTCTCATCGTATGTTCCGGTCTTGGCGTCAAACCCTGCCGCTTCATAGATCTTGGCTATTTCTTTGTCTTTATATTGAGGGCCGGACTGAATTCCTTTATGGCAATTCATACAAATATTAACCGAAGGAATTCCCGCGTGTCTTGATTTCTCAACCGAGCTGTGACAATATTGACAAGCAATTTCGTTATCTCCCGCATGGAGTTTATGCGAAAATTTGATCGGCTGTTCAGGTTTATATCCTTTTTGCGTCCTGTAATCGTAATACACGCCAATGTTGAAGCAGGCATCCCAGCAACCTTTCATTCCTACAAATATAATAATGATGCTGATCACACCTACCAGGCGGCGGTGACCGGACATCCACGCTTTAACCTCCTGCCAGAAAGTAAGATCAGGACTCTCTTCTTTTCCTTCAGCGCGATTGGCAGTGTTTGCCAGGGCAGTTCTTACACTGCGCAAAGCAACCATTAAAATTGAAAGAACAACAATGGAACCCAGAATTAAATACAAAGGATCGATACCGCCTTTTACTTCTGCAACTTCTCCTCCGCCGGTTGGGGTAGTACCTTCAGGACCTGTTGGCGCCAAAGGAGCTTTGATATAAGCAAGGATCGCATCGACGTCTTTATCCGTTAACGTTCCCTCAAAAACTGTCATGGAAGCCTTTCCGTTTTCGTTGAAGATCTTATTCGCGTAAGCATCTCCCGACTTGATCATTTTTTCAGAATTCATGACCCATTTGTGCATCCAGTCTCCCGGAGGTACACGATCAAACACACCCTTCAGTCCGGGACCCGTTAATTTCTGGTCAGTATGAGATGCGTGACAAACGGCGCAGTTTTGCTTAAACAATTTTGCCCCATCCTGGGCCTGTACATGCGACGTGAAGATAAGAACCGTGAAAACAAGCGCTATCACTGCCTTTAATGGGATCCTGGTTATTTGGTTTTTCATATAAAAATGAGAAAGATTTACTCCTGTTTAGTGTTTCACTTATGACAAATTAATGACACAAAATGATGGCAAATTTAAGAGAAGATTGAGACTTATTTATTGAATTCGTTAAAATTTTTAACGAATTTGTTAATTTATAATGATTCTAAATAAGAAAAATATGGTGATGAAAACGCAGGATTTCAGTGGAAGAAATTTAAATTTCTTCCACGAGATAAAAGCGCGAAAATAAACAGGAAAAATTCAGGCGATCATTTGATATTACCTTCCCAGGTCGCTGCCTGCTTACGCGAAAAACGGAGGCCTAACATCAGCTCATGTGTGCCATTGCTGTATTTACGAACTGTTGTAGTGGTAAAATCATACGAATATCCGATCATCAAATAATCTTTATACATGTACCCAAGCAGCGCCGACACCGCGTCCTTATGGCGATACACGAGGCCTAACCAGATCTCTTTTTTATAAATAACTCTTGCTCCTATATCTATTTTTGCAGGAGCAGGTTTTTCGTACTTCAGCAAAAAGGATGGTTCAACCTGGAATTGTTCATCAATGTCGAATGTATAAGCTGCGTTAAGATTGATCTGGCTTGCTAAGCGACTATCCTTAGTGGAAGTTTCGTACAAGCCTATCGGCGCCTGGTATAACTGCGGGAGGCTTAATCCGGCGTAAAATTTATTTTTTTTGTAAAAATATATCCCGGCGCCGAAGTCCGGTACCGGTGCAGTTTTATACGAGGTAAGCAATTGCTGGTCACCTTCTTCTCTCAAAGTTATTTTGCTTCCGTCAATGCCCCACTGTTGAAGTCCTGCCGTTAAGCCAAAAGACAGATTTAAATCCTTCTGAAGCTTTAAATGGTAGGCATAGGAAAAATTAAGCCCTGTGCGGCGGGTAGGTCCTACAATGTCGGTATAAATGTTCATCCCGAGTCCCATATTTTTGTCTTTAATAGGGCCTTGCAGAGTAAGCATATAGGTGCGCGGAGAATCGGTAATTCCAATCCACTGATGACGATTGTTCGAGCGTACCTCCGCGAAGTCGTCACGTCCCGCTACTGCCGGGTTAATAGCCATTTCGTTCAGCATATACTGCGAATACTGCGGCAACTGTTGCGAAAAGCCGCAAATCCCCGCGACTGAAAATATGAATATGTATAATTTCCTTATCATCTGAATATTGTCAATGGACCCGTAATTGGTTTAGGATAACCCGGGTGATTTAATTTAATAACATAATAGTAAGTGCCAACGGGCAGATCGTTTCCTTTATACTTACCATCAAAAGCAGTCTGGTAACCAGCCGAAGAAAAGACCTCATCGCCCCAGCGGTTAAAAATCTCAACAGTAGTGGCCGGGAACTGTTCGATGTAATCAATGATCCAGAGATCATTTTTACCATCGCCATTAGGAGTAAAACCACTGCTTATTTTTAATTCAGGGAATAAGAAGACATGCACGGAATCCATCGCTATACAACCATTATCATCCGTTACAGTTAAAGTAAACGTTACATCTACGGTATTTGTAGCAATAGGATTAGGAGAACTCACATCATTCAGGTACATGGCTGGCGACCAGGTAAGGGTAACAGGACTCCATGTTGACGGGTAGCCGCCAAGCGTCACCGTTGAATGCACCGGTACAAGGAAATCGCGTCCGGCATCTACAGCTGGTAAATTATATACGCCAACATTTATGGTATCTCTGTCAAAACATGCAGGAACCGCCGAGATCGATTTGAGTACAAAGGCTGCAGGCTCGGTGATATTGCTTACCAACAAAAGTGGTCCGTTTGATACGGCGTTAACCGAATCATTTACAGAGAACCACTTGTAGCTGGTATTTGTCGAAGATCCGCTCGCATTTAATGTTACCGAACCTGTTTCCGGGCAAATGATCGCATCGGGACCCGCATTTGCAACAACAGTAATGGAAGAGGATATACTTACGGTGCCCGCTTTGCCGCAGCCGAGGTTATCTGTAACACTGACCGTATACGAGCCTGAAAATACATTTGATATATTTTGTACGGAGGCCGTATAACCGTAAGGACCCTGCCAGTTGAAGAGATATGCGGCAATTCCGCCGGAAGGAACTACGTTGATAGAAGCATCGGCAACCGAACTACAGGAAGAGCTGGAGGAATTTATGGCAAGCGACATATCGCTCACACTTTTGATCGTATACAAAGGTGAACTCACGGGGCAACCCAGAGCGTCTGTTACAGTAGCGGAATAGCTTCCATCGCATAAAGATATAATTGGATTGGAAGTTGCATTCTCAACTGTCCAGGTATATGAGTACGGAAGTACACCACCGCTTGGAACAAGATTAATAGATCCGTCACAATCCCCGAAACAGGAAGGGTTCTGAACATTTGACACGCCTAATTGCAACTGAGGATTGTCAGTCAGTGTGAACGACTGAATGGCTACACAAGCTGCAGCGTCAGTTACAGTCAGTGTCACCACGCCTTTACAAAGGTTGGCCACATTTGGCGTAATACTTCCATTACTCCATGCATACGTCAGGGGAACATTGGTACTTGTGACACTGGTAGATATTGAACCCGTGCAGCTACCGAAACAATCAATATTGCTTTGCAATGGAATAATTACAGGACCATCGGAATTACTGATATTAATAGTTTGAGATACCGAACAGGAGTTCGTTCCACTTTCAGTAACCGTGTACGAATACACCCCGGAAACCAAATTTGTAAGTGATGTTGTAATTACTGAAACACTAGGGCTCCAGGCAATATTGTATGATGGCGTTCCTCCTGAGATCACGATGCTGATGGAGCCGTCGGTCGTGCCACAGGCAGGGAGATGTACAAAAGATGAAACCGTAAGTGTAACAAGAGGATCAATAGTTACAGAGGCGCTCCTGATACAACCTACTAAATCTGACATTTGAACAAAATAAGTACCCGGGCACAAATTATTAATTACCGAAGTGGTGCCCGAAGGAGTTCCCCAATTGTAGGCAATAGGCGGTGTACCGCCAATAGCAGTAACCGTGGCCGCACCGACGCAGGCGCCCGAGCATGGTATATCATCTATCGCGATATTCTCACCGGTTATGCCATTTGAGTTGTTTAAAATAACCGTATGCGACTGGGAGCAGGAAAGCGCGTCAGACACAATTACCTGGTAAATGCCGGCGCATAAATTTGAGATGGAAGAAGTTGTTGCGGAATTAGACCATACATAGGTAAACGGAGCTGTACCACCCGAAGCTGTAACTGAAACCGCGCCATCGCACACACCGCAGGAAGGTGAAGACGCCGAAGTAGTCGAAGTTATCTGAGGGTTAGAGGTGATTGCAACCGCGGCAGTATCGCTACATCCGTTGTTATCTGTTACGATCACTGTGTAATTGGCATTACATAAATTGCTAAGACTCATACCCGTCTGACTGGTATTCCATCCTGCGGTATATGGCGACGTACCACCGCTGACAGACAGGGTAACCGCGCCGTTGCAACTTCCGAAGCAGATATTATTTGTTGCAGAAGGCGTAATGGTAAGACTTGACTGATCAGGCAGGCTGATCACGGAAGTATCCGCACAAACTGAATTGTAACCAACTATGAGTGTATAGTCTCCCGCGCATAAATTTGTGAGAACGGAACCGGAAAGTGAAGCCGGGATCCACGAAAACGTATACGGCGCATTACCACCCGTTGTATTTAGCCCAATGCTACCACTGCAAATACCAGGACATAAAGGAAGTCCAATATTTGGTGCGTTGACAATTGGCGGAGGTTCAGCAATAGTAGCAGTAGTAAACCCAATACAGCCTGTAGCATCTACAATCTGAGCGGTATATGAACCGGCGCACAAGTTTGATAAAGGATTGACCGTAGATGGTGCCGGCGCTATCCAGGAGGCTGTATAAGGCGATGTACCGCCCGCGATATTCGCAATATCAACGGATGCAGTACCTGCACATTGTGCATTACAAAGAAGGCTTGAAGAAATAACAGGCATAGTACTTGGACCATTCGAATTACTTAATAATACATTTACCGTAGTTGTACAAGCAAGTCCGTCTGAAACAGCTACTGTATAAGCGCCTGCCGGCACACCCGTTACTACTGACGCAGAACTCACTACTCCCGTCCAGGTATATGTATATGGGATCGGCGAACCCGGAGTGCCCCCGGAAGGATTGGCTGACATTGCCCCATTGGATTGAGAGCAAGTGGCCGGGTTTAACGATACATTCACTACCAGTGCAGGTGGATTAGCAAGTGTAAATGTTTGTGAAACCTGACAATTATTGGCGTCTCTAACGATCACTGTATAAGGACCTGAAGCCAGGCCGGTTGCAATCTGCGTTGTCTGAACCGGCGGTCCGGTAAGCGCCCAGGTATATGAAGTTGCACCCACTGCATTGCTCACGGCAACCGAAGCACTACCGTTTGTAAAATTATTGCAGGTAGGATTTGTTCCGCTCACCGTTGCTACCATTAAAGGTGGATTGGTAAGCGTTACAACAGAAGTAACACTGCAGGAATTTTGATCTGTTGCAACAACCGTGTAAACCGGATTAGGGGTTGCGCATAAACCAGTAGGATTCTGGCCTGAACCGGCGGGCAGCCAGGAATAACTCACTGTGCCCTGCGCCCCTGAGACCAGGGTATTTATACTGCCATTGCAGGCCGCGTTACACAAAGGATTAGAAGGAGTCAATGTAAGATTTAACGGGGCCGGCGGGCCAACTGTATAAATACTTGAACCTAAACATCCGTTTGCATCCGTTACAAATGCGGTATAAGTACCGGCACAGTGCGCGCCAAGACTCGTAGTTGTTACGGAAGACGAAGACCAGGAATAATTATATCCCCCAACACCGCCACCCGCGGTTTGACTGGCAATCGCGTTACAGGAATTGGAACAGGTCGCATTAATTACGTTTACGGTATTCGTTAAAAGCGGTGGTTGCGCGATAGTATAATTAGCGGTAGCAGTACAGCTCTGAGCATCGGTAATTGTAAGTGTATACGAAGCTGCATTCGTTCCCCCGGTTGCACATAAATTGGTAACGGTTTGCGTGTTTCCACCTATCGGCGTCCAGGAATAGTTAAGAGAGCCTGTTCCTCCAGTTGCATTAGCCACAATTGAACCGGTACATACATTATTACAAAGTAAACTGCTTGTAACGGCACTAACGGTAAAGGCCGGCGGCTGGGTAATAGCAAACGAGTATTGCGTACTGCAATTATTACCATCTGTTAAGTTCAGGGTATAGGTATTAGAACATAAATTCGTAACGGTTCGTGTACCCTGGCCTGTTATTGGTGGTGACACCGGTAACCAGCTGAATGTAAAAGAAGGTGAACTGAGTGTTCCCTGAGTGGGGGCCACGACTATGGCCCCATTACAAAGACCATTACAACTTGCAGGCGTAAGTGAAGGGTTAAGAGTAACCGAAGGAGATTGAACAATCGCGATACTTGTATTTGTGACGCAGCCATTTGCATCAGAACAGCTAACGACATAAACCCCGCTACTCAATCCGCTACCTGTGGTTCCATTGGTTATAGTTGCACTTGTTGCCGAAGGAGACCAGGTAAATGTAAATGGAGCAACACCCGCAGCTGTTACAGTTGCCCCACCTGTGCTGGCGCCAAAACAACTGATGGAACTGGAGACAGCGGTTAGTGTAGGGCCAGTTGCATTAAATAAGGTTACCGAAATAGTATTCGAACAACCGGCGCCATCCGTAACGGTATGTTGATAGGTACCACCATTTAAGCCCGACAGGCAATTTGAATTTCCACCTGGAGGCGACCAGGTATATGTATAGCCCGAACCCGAGCCCCCACTAGCCGTGGTACAAATACTTCCGGTAGGAAAAGAACAACCGCTTGGATTAACTGCCGTGTGTGTAATACTAATGGAGGAAGATTGCGTTATTGAAAAATTTTGTGTTGAAAGGCATAAATTTGCATCCCTCACTCTTAATGTATAAGAGCCGGCACTTAAGCTTGAGATGGCAGGAGTGGTTTGGCTGCCCGGGCTCCAGGAATAAGTGTATCCCGCAGTACCACCGGTAACAGTACTGTTAATGGCCCCATTGGTAAATCCAAAACAGGTGACATTGGTTTGAGTAGCTGTAACCGTTAGTGGAGGCGGTTGTGTTATGGTGATAGTAGCGGTATTTGAACACGGAGGTAAAGAACTATCGGTAACCTGAACAGTATAGGTTCCTGCCCCTACACCAGTTATTACAGAAGTCGTCTGAGCGGAAGGTGTCCAAAAAAAAGAATATCCGGGAGTTCCTCCTGTTGGTTGATTAGCAGTAGCAGAGCCGGTCAAAGCACCATTACATAAGATACCTGTCGCGCCAGGAGTAATAGTAACTGTTACTATTTGCGTGATAGAAATAGTCCCTGTAACCAAACATCCTTTGGAATCCGTAACTGTAGCCGTGTAATTCCCGGTACAGAGACTTGCTACGGTAGGAGTTGTTGCAAAAGTACCACTCTGACTCGTCCATAAATAGGAATAAGGTGCGGTACCGAAAGAAGGCGTGATGGTTGCCGTACCATTGCAGACATTACAGCTTCCGGTACCGGAAATAACGGCGGCCAGCGCAGTAGGTGATGTGATCGCGGTAGAAATTGTCTGGGTACACCCGGCATTGTCTGTAACCGATACAACAAAAGTTGCCGAAGGCTGACCCGAAATTATACCGGTTGCATTATTGATCGTGTTGGTGGGAGAAACAAAGTTATAATTTACATAGGGGGTGGTTCCGCCGACCGCAGTTATAGTGGCTGATCCGTTAGAATCACCGAAACAATTGACAGGTGTTGAGGTTTGTGTTAAAACAAGCAGCGGCGGTGCAAATACAGTAGCGCCAATCGTCGTTGTGCAGCCTCCCAAATCTGTCACCGTAAGTGTGTATTGGCCGGGACATAAAGAAGAAATGCTTGAATTTGTTCCTATTGTTGCACTTAATGAGTTTGTCCAGGCATAACTATAGGGAGCACTGCCACCACTTACCGTTGATGCAAAACTCCCATTACAGGCAGCGTTACATGTAATTGTAGAGTTAGGAACAGTAAGAGTCATGGAAGGAGGGTCTGTTAAAATAGTATTGGTAGCAGACGTACAATTTCTAGAGTCCGAAACAGTTAAGGTATAAGGCACCGTGCTCCCAGGGACTCCACTTAAAGTCGCTCCCGTAACTGAGGATGGGGCCGGAGTGGTCCATGTATAAGTGTAAGGGCTTGTTCCTCCAGAAGCGGTTCCGGTAAGCACGCCCACACTCGTGCCTGCACAGGCAATTGGCGTAGCGATTGTAATTACCGGTAAAAGCGGTCCAGGTTGCTGAAGAGTGACGGTAATAGGCGCAAGGGTACAACTTGAGGCATCTCTAACAAGTACAGTATAAACGTTTGCGCAAAGATTAGTGTAGGGTGGCGCTGTTGTTACTGTAGATGTCGGTCCTGCCATCGTATAACTATAGGCAGGCGTTCCGCCATTTGGTATTACATTAATTATACCGTCGCAAGCTGCGTTAATAACATTACAGGTTAAATCCGTTTGAGTAGCAGCCGCAGAAAGTACTGCAGTGGGTTGAGTAATGGTTATAATGGTTTGTGTGGCAGGGCATAACGAGGCGTCAAAAACAACCAGCGAATAAGTTCCTGCGCCAAGCGTAATTACGGAGGCAGTTAATGCACCCGGCGGTGTCCAACTATAGGAATATGAGCTGGAATTTCCACCACTCGCCGTTACCGTGGCACCACCCGTTGTGGCTCCAAAACAGTCTACACTCTCTGAAACGACAGAAACAGTTATAGGCGTAGGTTGGGTTATCGAAACTAATACTGGAGCAATTGCACATTGATTTGCATCTGCTGCAGTTATAGTATAAGCTCCTGGAAATGAACATAGGCTTGATTGTGACGACCCATTACCAATAAGTGTTGAAGGCCCTGGCGCCACCCATGTAAATGTAATTGCGCCTGTTCCCCCTGTAGGTGTAAAGGAAACAACTCCCGTACAAGAACCAGAACATACCACATTTGTCTGTGTGAAAGGAACTGAAATTGCTGGTGGCTCACTTATCACAAAGGTTTGAGTTAAATTAGAGCAATTATTAAAATCTTTTACGGTAAGTGTTTGAATTGCCGGAGAAGAAGCACATAAAGAGGTAACGGAAGAATTAGTACTTGTATTTACTGACCAACTATATGTGTAAGGTGCTGTCCCACCACTAACATTAGATGTTACTGAGCCCGTGCAGGCTCCAAAGCACATTGGGTTTACCGGAGTAATAGTTACACTCAGGGCCTGAGCCGGCTGATTGATAGTTGAACTTGCTGTCAAGGTACAGCTATTCGCGTCTGTAATAGTTGCTGAAATAGCTCCCACACCCAAACCAGTTGCCGATACTGCACTTCCACTTGTTGTAAAAGTTGAACTATTGCTAAAATTGACAGTGTAATTTGCAGTACCTCCGGTAGGGCTTATTGCGAAAGCTCCATCAGTGAACCCATTACAAGTAATACTCGTTGTAACAGGATTTGCCGACAGAGTAGCTGGTCCAAGTAATGTATTTACAATTGGAGTCAGGCATCCACCGGCATCTGTTACATTAAAAGTATAAGTGCCGGCACACATGTTAGTAATCGTGTAATCACCCGAAGCCGTAGTAAATGAAGGAATGGTAGCCGTGCCACTACCAACAACTGTTACACTAAAAGGTGGTGATCCAATAATACTCCCCTGAAGAGTTCCGTCACAGGAATAACTACATTGAGGCGACGTATTACTATCAAATATTAGCGCAGAATTTGGATTGAAATTAACTGTATTCGTAGCAGCTTGTAACGTGTTTGAACCATCACGCACAACTAAAATATAGTTCGCGGAACACTGGCATGCATTTGTGTATGTATATACATTAGGAATGTTTGTATTACTCATAGCAGCTGCAGAAGCGGCGCAAGCTGTATTCGTCAAAACAACACTGTAAGGTGTATTTGTACACGTTGGTGATAAGCTTACCGTTAAAACGCCGGTACATGGCCCATTACACGAGGGTGAAAGAGAAATTGTAACCGGGCAAACCACATTTATTGAATTAGAACTGTACTTTCCTGAACTTCCTAAAGAAGAGGGGATACTGTAATTTAATGGAGAGTTGAGATCTCCAGTAAAATACATGCCGTCAGGGTTCACCCGTGCTCCTTCCGCAATTTTAAATTTTCCGGTTGTTTTGAAAAATGAATTAGTGACATCCATTTTTGCGTTCGCATCGTCATTAATTATATTGCCGGCTGTGATTACAGCATTTGTAAAGGAGTAATTACCTGCGCCAAATTTTAATGTATGACTGTCGTCCAGACTGAGGGTAACAATGTTGTAAAAACCTTCGTTAATAGAAACATCCGCGCTTAAGACGGTTGATCCGAAATCAATCTGGTTAAGCTCATTGCTTGTGGTGCTGAATACGAGAGATGTGTTTGCCTTAAAATTTGTTCTTTTAGATAACCCGAACGACCCCTTTAAATTAAGAACTGTCGCCGCCTGTCCTGAGAACCGAATAAGGTTGGAGGAGTTCTGCGTAAAAAAACCTTTTACCTGGTTATAACTGCCGAAAACCACCGAAACAATACCTTTCCCCGAATTATCGTCAAACACAACATCGTTGGTTGAATTAGGCACCTGGTTAGCAAAAGAGCCACCAGAACTTAAACTCCAGTGTTTAGGGTCGTTAAAATTACCACTGCCGCCAACCCAGTAAAGCGTTTGAGCCTTAACAGAGATAAGGGCCAGATAACCAAATAAAAATGCAATAAAATGTCTGTTTAGTCTCAAGCTCATAGAAAATTAACCTCTTTAACGTAAATCATTGTTAAAAAGTTACTAAGTTACAACAAATTAATTGGATATTTAACATTTCTAAGGCCTGAAGGCTTTTAGGATTCATCTAAATATTTTAGATTTTTGAAAGTTATGAACAAAAAAGAGACAAATAGCTGGACTACTTTACATGAAGAATTAAAATATGAAAACCCCTGGATCAGTCTCAGCGAACATAAAGTGCTGAATCCGGCCGGAAAGCCCGGAATATATGGGGTAGTAAGCTTTAAAAACCTGGCTATCGGGATCCTGCCACTTGATGAACAGTTTAATACCTGGCTCGTCGGACAATGGCGCTATCCCCTGCAGGAATATAGCTGGGAGATACCAGAGGGAGGAGGCCCATTGGGTGTTGACCCATTGGAATCAGCAAAAAGAGAGCTGAAGGAAGAAACCGGGCTGATCGCCGGCAAGTTTACCGTGCTGGGGAAAATCCATACAAGTAATTCGGTTTGTAATGAGTCAGGGATCCTTTACCTGGCACAGGAACTGGAGCTTACCGAAGCTGAACCAGAGGAGAATGAAGACCTGCAGGTAAAAAAACTTCCTTTTGAAGAAGCTTACCAGATGGTAATGGACGGGAAAATTACCGATTCTTTGAGCATGGCGGCGATCCTGAAAACCAAACTCATGCTGGATAAAGGACTTATTTAAGAGCCGGAGTTGGGGAGATTTCCATACAGTCCTCATACACCATCCATACACTATCCATACACTATCCATACACTATCCATACACTATCCGGGTAAAAGGCTGTATCGTCCTGAAATAAGTTGACAGTGTTAATAATTAATCCTGATATAGGTTTACACTGGTTTCTGTTAGTCCTAAAACTGGTTTACACCGATTTATTTTAGTCCTGGTATTGGTTTACAAATATAGTTTTTTCCTTCTTCCATTTATTTTTAAGATTACCAGTTGATTGAAAAGCCTGATTAGGTGTTAAGTAATCGCAGCTTGAATGAGGTCTTTTGTTATTGTAAATCTCTATTACCTGATCTATCCATTCCCTGGCCAGTTCAAAGCTCTTGAAGGTTTTATACAAGTCGAACTCGCTTTTTAGGATACCGTTAATTCTTTCGGCAAGTGCGTTCTCATAGGGATCGCCATTCTCAGTCATGCTTATGGCAATTCCATTGTCCGATAGTTGTTTGATGTACTCTCTTGAACAATATTGCAACCCTCTGTCGGAATGATGAATTAATGCCGATTTTATTTTCCTGTGCTCCAGAGCCATTTGCAAAGCATTTAGAGGGCCTTGTGCTGAGAGATTCTGCCAAAGACAATAACCAAGTATCTTACGGGAATAAACATCTGTGATCAGGCTTAAATAAGCAAACTTGTTGATCAAACTGATGTAAGTAATGTCAGATACCCAAAGATGATTAGGATAGAGCACCTTCATATCTTTAATCAGGTTCGGATATTTATAGAACGGATGATCGGAATCAGTGGTGATAGGCCTGCGCCGCTTCTTTTTACGAATCAAAAAGCCATACCTGCTTAGAATATCAAAGAACTTATCCCGGCCAATATCAATCTTATGGTCTAGGAAAGATTCCTGGAGCATAAAGAAAAGCTTACGGCCGCCGATCCTGGGCATGTCCTTTCGGACCGATTCAACCATTTTAATAATAACTGCCTGCTGCATTGCCAGTTCATTACTGCGGTGGAGCTGCTTATAATGTGCCTGACGGGTGATACCAAACGCATCGCAAATTGTTTGCAAGCCATTTTCAGGATACAATTGCTTTACTCGGAGGACGGTTTGGTGCCAGACTTTTTTCGGATTTCGATATTAAGCTGTTCTTCTGCCACATCTATCATAGTTTCCAACGCTATTATTTTGAGTTTGGCAAGCTTTAACTCGGCTTCAAGATCCTGGAATGTTTTATCCTTATTAGCTTCTGAGTTTTTATCCTGTGGCTTTTCCATGCCGGAAGATAATAAATTTTGATCCTCATTTTGAAACTCCTTTACCCAGCGCAGAATTGTTCCACAACCTCCGATATTGTACTTTTTTTGAAGGTGGGAAATCAAAATTGTTCCCGATAAGAGTTCTTCAACAATTTTTCGTCTTAGGGCTGCATCGTATTTGTACGCAGGTCCTTTTTTTGCCTTTTTTATGTTCATCTGTTGACTTTTTAGTGTCAACCTATTTCAGGACAAGACACTGGGTTATGTATACCGGGCTCCTGCCTTTGGTCCTTAAGTAAGGTGCACTCAGCCGGTCCGGACAAACTTTTTTGCTCGCAAAATTTTGATTTTTTCACTTGCAAAAATGCAACTTATTTTATACATTCGTGTATAATATGAAAATTACTGGCCATGCTTGCATTTAAACTGGAAAACTTCGCGGACACCCTAAGCATCGATAAACTAACTGATCTGTATGATCCCATTACTGAGCAGAGGCTTACAGTGAGAGACACCGGCATAAACTACAGGGTTATTAACCACTGGGATAATAAAGGACTGATCCGCTTTGGGCGTAAATCAAAAGAGGGCAATCGCAAATTCAGTTTCGTAGACTTCATATGGATTAAGGTCGTTAATGAACTACGCTCTTTTGGTGTTCAGCTTCCCGTAATCAAAAAGATGGCAGATGATGTATATGAGCCACTGCCAGTATTGGAAATGATGGATGGCCTCGCAAAGAATATCGATTCAGTGAAAGGGCTTATCGGCAAAGGGCAAGAAGAGTTCCTCGCCTATTTAAAATCGGGAGAATATAAGTCTATTCCTACGGATGAAATTGATCCTGGATTTAATTATTTGCAGGTACTAATAGTTGAGGCCCTCGCCTCAAACAACTTGGTTTCGCTAATCGTGTTTGATGACGGCGAATGGTTTCCTTATATAAAGAGCAAAGAACATAATTACCCGGAAGAGTGGATAAAGAAGAAAGAGAGCCGTTCGCAGGTACGGATCAGTCTCTCGGAAATTATTTACCGTTACGTGGTGCTGGACGCTTTTAAAGAGTACAGTGAGGTATTTAATCTCTTTAATTCAAAGGAGTCAAGCCTCCTTAACCATATCAGGGAAGGAGATTATAAAAAAATATATGTGTTGTTTAAATCCAAAAGGCGCGAACCCTTCGAAATAAAGAAAGGGAAAACAGCCCTAGCTGAAATCACGGAGATCATTAGGGAGGGAACTTACAGGGAGTTTATATTAACCGATAGAAAGGGACAAGAATTCAGGATCAAGGAAAACACTCCTAAAGAAGACGCTGTTCAATTGAAGGAACGGGAAAAGGTATTTGCGGAATTTGCCCCGGTAATTACGGATCGTAAAGCGCAGAACAGAAAATCAAAGAAATCCAAAAAGTAAGGAGGCAGTCATGGCTGACAAGAAAGAACATAAACGCCTGACCATAGCCGAACTCCGACAGTTTAAAGGATTTGAAGGTTATACAGATGAACAGGCAGAAGAAACTATAAAGACTCTGGAAAAAATATCCATACTCTTTTATAAACTCCACATGAAAAACAAAGAGGTAGGAAAAACCTACAAATTAAATCACCAGGGGGAATTGAAGAAAGAGAAGAAACTCAAAAAAGGCAAAAAACATGAAAGCGGAAAAAACGGAGAACAACCACACGCTGCTTAGCCAGTTTGCAAAAGGCAACAACGGAGAGACTACTAAGACTGGGATACAGAATTGTGTCATCTACACACGTGTTAGCTCCAAAGAGCAGATGGACACAAACCAAAGTTTAGAATGGCAGAAAAAATACTGCACGGACTATGCCACGAAAAACCAATTTGCCATTAAAGGCTATTTTGGTGGCACCTACGAAAGCGCTAAGAGTGACGAGCGAAAGGAGTTTAACCGGATGCTGAAATTTGTGAAGGCGAGCAAAGAAAGAATATCTTTTATTCTATACTAAACGACATATATAATTGCGTATAAATTAGTATATTTGTATAAAAACGTTATGCAAAAACTAACCGTAAGTAATCCTAAAAAAATTGAGCGCCAAATAAACGCGTTCATAAATGACGAT
>Ga0208492_1000046_pt1 | contig 131516 bp, 126 predicted proteins | sample Subbioar_CSW14AB_FD_184820 | JGI IMG/M metagenome (GOLD analysis project Ga0208492, IMG submission 184820) | Serpentinite rock and fluid subsurface biosphere microbial communities from McLaughlin Reserve, California, USA - CR12Mar_CSW14AB (SPAdes) | ecosystem: Environmental > Terrestrial >...
CTGCACCACAATGCGGGAGAGTAGGTAGCTGCCATATTTATTCCAAACCCCTTCAATCACATGAAGGGGTTTTTTTATGTACCTACTCTAACCAACCTACCTAACCCAACATTAATAGAGTAAACAGCAACGCCACACAACTAAAGGCAGGGTGAAAGATGCTAAACAGAGATTAGCTTTATCGTCTTATTTTACGGGAGTATGAATCATCTTCAGGATTGTATCAGAAATGCTTCTTAACACAACTAAATTACCATCGCCATAGGATGATTTCATTGAGCAGATCGTTGCATCGCAACTATTGAAACAGGTGAGTAGCTATTAGTTGAAATCAGCTCTTTTGGTACTGCATTAATTTACTTCTTTTTCTAATGAAGGGATTATGTTAATATCCAGAGTAGTGATATTCATATTGCAGGGCAAAGAAAAATCCCGGTAACAATATTGTGTACCGGGATTATATACAGTCTTGTGGAATGAAATGACGACCAATCAACAGGTTACTGTTGAACCTGGCCTGTAATGGTCAGCACCTGTTCCTGATCTATTCCAAGAAATTTAACTCTTACTTGTTTTGTAAAATTACCAACTGCTGCTGCATTGTAAGTAGCAGTAATGGTACCTGTTTTACCAGGTTTAATAGGTTCTTTTGTGTAATCGGATTTTGTACAACCGCAGCCCGGTGTTACTGTTTCAATTACAACATCTTCTTTACTGGTATTTGTAAAAGTAAAGGTTGCAGTAACCGGGTTGCCTACTTTGGGCTTACCAAGATCAACTGTTTCTGTTGAAAATTTTGTGATATCGGTTGGTTTTTTCGCCTGTGATTTTACAGTTGTAAAGGCGATCATAGCTACAAAAGCGATGAGTAAATGTTTCATTGTATGATTTTTATGTTGTTATTGTTTAAATACGTTTAATGCCTGATTGGTTGGGGCTGACTGATCAGGAGTTTTCCAAACTGAGCCTTTGATGATGAGCACTTTTGTTTGACCGCCATTGAAATAAACGGTAATTGTTTTTTCAAAGGGACCTTCAGCTGCAGCGTTGTAACCAACTTTAATTGATGATTTTGCGCCGGGTGAAATTGCGGATTTACTCCATTCGGGAGTAGTACAACCGCAGGAGGCCTGTACATTGTCCAGCTTCAGTGAATCCTTACCTGTATTCTCCAACATAAAAACGTAGGTAACAGGTTTGCCTTGTGGAATTTTACCAAAGTCGTGACTGGTTTCGGTAAACTTCAGTGTTTCGGTTACAACTGCAGGAGTTGGTGTAGTTGCAGCTGCGTGATTGTGGCCATCGTGGCTTTGCGAAAAACCAGCGACGCTCAGCAGAGCAGCAGTGCAGAAAATGATTACATGTTTTTTCATAAAATAATTATGTCCCGTAAAAGTAAGTATTACTGAAGACAGTTTATAGTACCCGGGGGTTGCCTTTCACAAAAATTTATTATCGACTAGCTTTCTTTTCCGGGTATAGGTTTTTCACACCCTTCTCATTCTTATCACCAAATCGGCTTACAAGTGTTAACGTGGGAACAAAACTATTATTTTTGCCGCATGGAATCTACCACTAACGAAAGTCTGCAGCTTCAGGAACTCTCTTTCGAGAATTTCAAACAGGAAGTGCTGCAGGATTACCGTATGGCTTGCATAAGCCGTGAAGCCAGTTTGCTGGGCCGTAAGGAAGTACTTACCGGAAAAGCCAAGTTTGGCATATTCGGCGACGGTAAAGAAATTCCCCAACTGGCTATGGCTAAGTTTTTCCGGAATGGTGATTTCTACAGTGGTTATTATCGTGATCAGACATTTGCTTTTGCAACGGGTGTAGCTACGGTGAAAGAATTTTTTGCACAACTCTATGCCGATCCTGATACAGCAAACGATCCGCATAGTGCAGGAAGGCAAATGAACTCACATTTTGCATCGGCTTTTGTAAATAAAGACGGACAGGTGCTTGATCTCGTGAACCGTAAAAACCTTACTTCGGGTATGGCGCCCACAGCTGCACAAATGCCACGGTCGGTGGGTTTGGCATTAGCTTCAAAATTGTTTCGGCATTCGGATGCATTAAAGTCTTTCGATGAGTTATCGCAGAATGGTAATGAAGTTTGTTTTGCAACCATCGGCGATGCTTCTACGAGTGAAGGGCATTTTTGGGAAACCATCAATGCAGCAGCTGTACAACAAATTCCATTAGCTGTATTTGTGTGGGATGATGGATATGGTATCTCAGTTCCTAAAAAATATCAAACAGCAAAAGGATCGGTATCTGAAGCATTAAAAGGCTTTCAGAAAAAAGATGGAACAAATGGCATTGAAATTTATAAAGTAAAAGCATGGGACTATGCCGGTATGTGCGAAGTGTTTGAAGCCGGTATTGAGAAAATCCGTCAAACACATACACCTGCATTATTTCATGTAGAAGAAGTTACACAACCACAGGGCCATTCTACTTCGGGTAGCCATGAACGTTATAAAACAACAGATCGTTTACAGTGGGAGCGGGAGTGGGACTGTAACAAGAAAATGAAAGAATGGATTATTGAAAATAATCTGTGGGATGAGCAGGATCTGAATGAAGTAGAACGTGAAGTGAAAAACTTTGTCCGCAGTGAAAAGAATGCGGCCTGGGAAGAATATGAACGGCCGATAAAATTGCAGGTACAGGAAGTAGTAACTGCCTTGCGAGAAGCCGCAACTGTAGCCCGTAAAACAGAAGAGATGGAAGAAGTAATACAGGTGCTTGGCAGCAACAGAGAGCCGAGCCGCCGGGATATTATGAGCACACTCTTCAAAGGCATTACTGTTAGCGGATTGAAGCAATCTGCTGCACACCGATTATACAGCCGTTTGCAAAACGAATATAGCGAACTGTACAACACTCATCTCTATCACGAAGGTGCAGCAAGTGCAATGCGTGTGCCCGAAATTAAAGTTGAGTACAACGATGAGTCGCCCGTTTTAAATGGATATGAAGTGCTGAATCGTTACTTCGATCAGTTGTTTGAACAGAATCCGAAAGTGGTGGCCTTTGGCGAAGACTTAGGTTTTATAGGTGATGTAAACCAGGGCTTTGCCGGTTTGCAATTGAAGTATGGTGAAAACCGGATTTTTGATACAGGCATCCGTGAATTAACAATCATGGGGCAAGGTGTTGGTTTGGCTATGCGTGGATTAAGACCGATTGCTGAAATTCAGTACCTCGATTATCTTGTTTACGGATTGCAACCATTAACGGATGATGTGGCGACCTTGCAATTCCGTACTGCAGGCCGACAAAGTGCGCCCATTATTGTACGTTCAAGAGGACATCGTTTAGAAGGCATCTGGCATAGTGGCTCGCCTATGGGCATGATCATTAACAGCCTTCGTGGAATGTATGTTTGTGTGCCACGCAATATGGTGCAGGCTGCGGGTATGTACAATACATTGCTGGCAAGTAATGAACCCGGGTTGGTGATTGAATGTTTGAATGGCTATCGCTTAAAAGAAAAATTACCAACGAATCTCTTAAACTTTACTGTTCCAATGGGAGTGCCGGAGATAATTAAAGAAGGAACAGATATTACAATCGTTTCATACGGTTCTACATTACGCATTATTGCAGAAGCTGCTCAAACTGTAGAAGAAATGGGCATCAGTTGCGAAATTGTGGATGTACAAACATTGTTGCCGTTTGATGTAAATCACGTTATTCTTGAATCGCTTAAGAAAACAAACCGCATTGTATTTATTGATGAAGATGTACCTGGCGGTGCTGCAGGTTATATGTTTAATAAAGTAATGGAGGAACAAGGCGGTTATCGTTATCTTGATGTTGCACCCCGTACGATTACCGGAAAGGCACATCGCCCATCGTATGGTAGTGATGGCGATTACTTCAGTAAACCCAATGCAGAAGAAATAGTAACAGTTCTGCAGGAAATGATGGCAGAGTGATGTGGTGAATATTGAATTGTAAACAAGAGCGTTTATCATCCGATTGCTTTTCATTCAACTCTTTGAGTATTTTACATTGACTATTCACTTTAACAAAAATGTCTTTTCTTTCTATCATTGATATACTTGGCACTTTTGCATTTGCAGTTTCGGGTGCATTCTCTGCTATGGAGAAAAAACTTGATCCGTTTGGTGTTATTATTCTTTCGTTTGTAACAGCCATTGGAGGTGGAACACTGCGTGATGTATTAATTGGTGATACTCCCGTTGGCTGGCTGCAGAATGGCACAACTACAATTGTAATTATTGTTGCCGCAATCGGTACCATGCTCTTTGGTAAATTTCTCAAACGCTTCACCAGTACATTGTTTTTGTTTGATGCTTTTGGATTAGGATTGTTTACGCTTATTGGTGTTGAAAAAGGAATGGAATTACAGTTGAGTCCGGGTATTTGTGTTGCATTAGGAACGATCACCGGTTCATTTGGAGGAGTCATCAGAGATGTGTTGCTCAACAACGTACCATTGGTGTTTCGAAAAGAAATTTATGCTTCCGTTTCTATTCTCGGCGGATTACTTTATCTGTTGTTGCTGAAAGTAGATATGCTTGCTCACTTTGCAACGGTTCTTTCTATTTTGTTTATTGTGGTGTTCCGCATTGTTGTAGTGCGTTACAAGCTGGCATTACCCCGTATTTATTAGTTCTTGTTTTCCCGCTCATAAAAATCACATATTTGGGTAGGTAAAACTGTATTATCCTTTTATACCTTGCATATAAACGCATAACAGATGAAACTGAACTTATACCAGGTTGATGCTTTTACATCAACGTTATTTAAAGGAAACCCGGCTGCAGTTGTACCATTGGAAAAATGGATTGATGATACATTGATGCAACAACTGGCTATGGAAAACAATCTTGCAGAAACAGTTTTCTTTGTGCCTTCAGAAAAAGAAGGAGTGGATTTTGATATCCGTTGGTTTACACCCGAAGTAGAAATTAATTTATGTGGTCATGCTACATTAGCCAGCGCATTTGTTTTGTACACAGAGCTTGGCTTTCATAAACCTGCTGTTATTTTCAGTTCAAAAAGCGGATTATTAACAGTTGAAAAAAACGGCTTCAGTTACGAAATGGATTTTCCTTCCTGGAAGCCCGAACGCATCACCGATTATCCGGATGATATGGCTGCAATACTCGGCGTAAAAGAAATACTCGGTGCTTACAAATACCGTGATCTGTTGATTGAAGTAGCAACAGAAGAAGAAGTGCTCAACGCTAAGCCCGACTTTACTGCATTAAAGAAAACGGGACAAATGCTTATTCTTACAGCCAAAGGAAAATCAGTTGATTTTGTTTCACGCTTTTTTGCACCATCGGCGGGTATTGATGAAGATCCGGTAACAGGCTCAGCACATTCACAATTAATTCCTTTCTGGAGTGAGAAACTCAACAAGAAAAGAATGACGGCAAAGCAACTCAGCAAACGTGGCGGCGATTTAGTGTGCGAACAGAAAAATGCTGAACGTGTAATGATGGGAGGCGAATGTGTGTTTTATATGAAAGGGGAGTTTGAAGTTTAGTGAATGGTGAGTTGTGTGCAGTGAATGAGCCGTCGAAGATGGTCTATCGTCCGTCGTTTTCTTATTCCACAAACCGTGCACGTTGCTCGGGTGTAGGTAACATACAACTTTCCTGTTTACCAAACCATTTATAACGGTTCTGTCCTATCCATTTGTAAAGACCATCACGCAGAAAGGCAGGAATAATGATTAATACATAGAGCAGCTTCCATCCACCATCCAAGTATTTGCAAACTTTTAATGCCGCTGTGGATTCACGGTAAGCAATACCATCTTCAATAAAAATAACCGAGGTAAGAACAGCCGGATCGATGTTGTACTGAGGTAAGATTTGCTGTGCAGTGGTTCCTTGTAATGAGCCGAATTTCAGTTTACCTTTTTTATCGTGCTTCAACGCAAACTGAATCCAGAAATTACAGAAGTTGCAAACGCCATCAAATAAAACCAACCGGTTGGCATGTTCCATACATTAAAGATATTGGATGATTATTGAAAAACGAAAGGCTGCAATCTACAGCCTTTCGTTTTGTACCTCGTACTTTGTATTTCGTACCAGTGCTTAACCCATGTTATGGAACACCTTCTGCACATCATCATCCTGTTCGAGGCGTTCAATTAATTTACTTACATCTTCTGCCTGTTCATCTGTAACCGGAACAGTAGTTGTAGGAATCCATTCCAGTTCGGCGCTTAAAGGCGTAATACCTTTATCTTCCAGAGCTTTCTGCATATTGCCAAAATCGGCAAACGCACAACGTACAACCAAAATTTCTTCGCCGTTCTCGCCGGTACTTTCACCCAACTCTTCCAAACCAAAATCAATTAACTCCAGTTCCATTTCTTCTGCATTCAAACCTTCGGGTTTTAATTTAAATACACCCATTTTTTTAAACTGGAACGATACGGCGCCGCTGTTACCCAATGCGCCACCACCTTTGTTAAAATGGCTTTTTACATTGGCAACCGTACGTACATGGTTGTCGGTAGCTGTTTCAACTAAAATAGCAACACCATGTGGTGCGTAACCTTCGTATAAAATTTCATCGTAGTTAATCAACTCTTTACCCTGTGCCCGTTTAATGGCCGCTTCTACACGGTCTTTAGGCATACCCACACTACGGGCATTCTGAAAGCAACGACGTAATGCTGCGTTGGTGCCGGGGTCGGGACCACCTGCTTTTACAGCAATTACAATTTCTTTACCAATACGGGTAAACTGTTTGGCCATGCGATCCCAGCGGGCAAACATGGTACTCTTTCTTACTTCAAAAATCCGTCCCATTATAAATCAGTTTATGGTTTGTAGTTTAATGTTGTCGGCTTTACAGCATTGTTCATCTGCATTGGCGTCGCACACTTGTACTGGATATCTTCATTCAGCCATGTGCTTCACATTACCGTTGCTTCGGGTCGCAAATTTAGTGTAATGCCTGTAAACAAAAAACCGTTCCGCTTTTTGGCGGAACGGTTGGTAAAATCGGTTTATTGATTAATGCCTCTCAAAATCGGAAGCATGTGGTAAAATTTCTGATGGATTACGCAGTTTACTGTTTTTACGGCTGTAAAGGAAGTAAACAACCAAACCAACGGCCATCCATGCAAATGCAACTTTCAGTGTTTGTGCATCCAAACCAATAATCATGGCTGTACAAATAATAACACCCAATGTAGATACTACCGGATAGATTGGTGTTTTAAACGGACGTTGAATATTCGGTTCCTTCACACGTAAAATCCAAACACCCGCACTTACCAGTACAAAGGCGAAGAGTGTACCAAACGATGTAAGATCGCCTGCTACGTGGCCCGGAACAAATGCAGCAAACAAACCAACAAATACAAACAGGATCCAGTTGGCTTTGTAAGGTGTTCTGTATTTCGGATGTAATTCGCCAAATGCTTTCGGAATCAACCCATCGTTACTCATGGTATAGAAGATACGGCTCTGGCCCATCAACATTACCAGGATAACTGAAGAGAAACCGGCAAGAATGGCAACTGTAACAGCCGTAGCTAACCAGCCATAACCCGTCATGTATTGCGAAATAGCATAAGCTACAGAAGCCTCACGACCTTTTTCAGGATCAACGAAATCTTTCCAGTTGGCTACACCGGTTAATACATGTCCGAATAAAATATAAAGGATGGTACAAACAACCAGCGAACCAAGGATACCAATCGGCATATCACGTTTCGGGTTCTTTGCTTCCTGTGCGGCAGTACTCACTGCATCAAAACCAATAAAGGCAAAGAACACAATAGCGGCACCACCTAATACACCACCAAAACCATGTTTGTTCCAGCCACTGTAATCGGCAATTACTTTACCTGCCTGATCAACCACCGGAGCTGTTCCTTCCGGAATTAAGTAAGGCGTATGATTTTCAGGTTTAATAAACTGCCAGCCCAACGCAATAAATAATAATACAATGCCTACTTTAATAAACACAATAATCATGTTTACAATGGCACTTTCCTGTGTTCCTTTAATAAGCAGTAAGGTTAATAATAACAGAATGATGAGGGCAGGGGCATTCATAATACCGGAGTGGTGTACACCGGATGAATCGGTAAAGCTTTCAAACGGCGAGTGGCTCCATTCGTAAGGAATAGCTCCTCCTAACAGCTTGTTTAAATATTCGCTCCAGGCAATGGATACAGTTGCGGCACCTAATGCATATTCCATAATTAATGCCCAACCAATAATCCATGCAACTAATTCGCCCATGGTGGTATAGCTGTACGCATATGCACTACCGGCAATCGGAATCATGGCTGCAAATTCTGCATAACACAAACCTGCAAATGCACAGCCAACAGCTGCAACAATAAATGATAATGTAACACCCGGACCTGCAGCTTGTCCGGCAGCAGCAGCGGTTCTAACGAAAAGACCGGCACCGATAATTGCCCCGATACCTAAGGCCACCAGGTTGCCTGCACCCAAGGTACGCTTCAAGCCTTTTCCTTCGGCTTGCGCAAGCAGCTGATCAAGTGGTTTCTTTGCAAATAAACTCATACTAGATTGGTTATAGATTTACGATTACTAACAGTAATAAGCTGGAAAAATAGAGATTTATTGCAAATAACCATCAAAAGATTTATTAACGGTTTGGGCGGGTGCCGTGCAAACCGAATACCGTATATTGCGGCACATAATTCTAAAGCATGGGTAAGGGAAACCGTTTAACGATCTACATCGTTGCCGCAATGATACTTGGTATAGCGGTAGGGTATATCGTTCACATAACTGCATCGGCAGAAACGATTGGCACTTTTTCAAAAAATATCAAACTACTCAGCAGTATTTTCATCCGTTTGGTGCAAATGATTATTGCACCGCTGGTGTTTTCTACCCTTGTTGTGGGTATTGCCAAACTGGGCGATTTAAAAGCAGTAGGCCGTGTAGGTGGTAAAGCATTGCTTTGGTTTGTTACGGCCTCACTCATCTCCCTGTTATTGGGTTTGATGTTGGTGAACCTGTTTAAACCGGGTACACATATTAATTTAGCCCAGGCCGATACAGAAGGTGTAAAAGATCTGATGAATAAAACATCCACGTTCTCTTTACAGAATTTTGTGGAGCACATTATTCCGAAGAGTTTATTTGAAGCGATGGCTTCAAACGAAATTCTGCAGATCGTTATCTTCTCTATTTTCTTTGGTGTGGCTGCAGCAGCCATTGGCGATTACACCAAGCCATTGATCAAAGCGCTCGATGTCGTTTCACACATCATTCTTAAAATGGTGAACTATGTGATGAACTTTGCGCCCATTGGTGTATTTGGTGCATTGGCAGCAGTTGTTGCAGCAAAAGGCTTGGGTATTTTCCAGTTCTATCTTGTTTACTTTATTTATTTCTTAATCGGCATTGCTGTTCTCTGGATAATCTTGATCGGCATTGGCTTTTTAATACTGGGCAGCAGAATGAAAGTGTTGTTGCGTCGTATCGGCGGCCCATTACTGATTGCTTTCAGTACAACCAGCAGTGAAGCCGTTTTCCCCAAACTTACCGAAGAGCTGGAACGTTTTGGCTGCAGAGACAGAATTGTATCGTTTGTATTGCCGCTTGGTTATTCGTTTAACCTCGATGGCAGTATGATGTATATGACCTTTGCAAGTTTAGCAATTGCACAGGCTTATGGTATCCATCTTGACCTCGGAACACAGCTGGTGATGTTACTGGTGTTGATGCTTACAAGTAAAGGTATCGCCGGTGTACCCCGTGCATCGTTGGTGGTTGTACTGGCAACCTGTGCCATGTTCAATATTCCGCCCGAAGGTGTGGCGTTGATTCTGCCCATCGATCATTTTTGTGATATGTTCCGCAGTGCTACAAACGTAGTAGGTAACGCATTGGCAACATCGGTAGTAAGTAAATGGGAAGGCGAGTTAAGTGATGGACACGGGCATGTGCACCACGATCATCATCACCCTAATCATACCGCATAATTGATAAACGATTAAGACTAAAGAAAAAAGGAAAAGGGAATCTGAACATGAAGAAAAGACTGATTGAGATTGTAATGATGTTTGTTGCGCTTGCAGGCATGAACAATGCTTATGCACAAAAACAGGTGAATGTGCGTGTGTTTAACCAGTACGAAGCACCGGCCGATAAATTTACCGTTGATGGAGTGGAGTATGCAACAACAAAAGACGGAACGATTTCGCTTAATCTCAGCGCTGCCGATTCGGTTACGTTTGCCGGTAAAGAATACGATGCAAAAAAATACGCAGTTGCCGATTTGAAAGACGGGCTTACCGTAGAACTGTATAAACAGTTTACCTGGAAAGATTTACTGAACCCCATGTTTTATATTAAGTATGGTGGTTTGTGGTTGCTGCTCTTCATCATTTTTGCAGAAACCGGTTTGCTCTTTGGGTTCTTTTTACCCGGCGACAGTTTGTTGTTTGTTGCAGGTATTTACAGCGGTAATCTGGCACGTGAGTTTTTAAAAATATTCGGCTTAGGTGGCGTACAAAATGAGGGGTTCGAACTGTTGGTGCTTTGTACGCTGATATCGCTGGCAGGTATATTGGGTAATTTGGTTGGTTACTGGACAGGACGTAAAATTGGCCCTGCCATGTACAACTGGAACGATAACCTGTTGTTTAAAAAACGTTACCTCCACGAAGCACATGATTTTTATGAAAAGCATGGCGGTGGTGCCATTGTATTTGCACGTTTTCTTCCCTTCATCCGCACGTTTGCACCCATCATTGCAGGTATTGTAGAGATGGATCGTAAGAAGTTTGTATTCTTTAATGTAGTTGGTTGTGTGGCATGGGTGGTGAGTATGATTTTTGCCGGACACTTTTTACAGATATGGGTAATGAACCAGTTTGGAATAGAATTAAAAGATAAACTGGAACTGATCGTGATTATTATTATTGCTGTTACAACTGCACCTGTTTTCTGGAAGCTCATCTTTGGTAAAAAAGCTGAAAAGCCAAAAATGTAAAACCATCGATTGCACTTGCTTATGACCAACCAAAAAGAACATTCCATTTTTTCCCTTGCTGTTATTGTAGCAGCGCTTGGTTACTTTGTTGATATTTACGATTTGCTGTTGTTTACGATTGTGCGAGAGCCAAGTATTCTGGATATTGGTATCCAAAAATCAGATACGGCATCGATCATAGCAGCCAGTACAAAAATCATCAACTGGCAAATGGTTGGTTTGCTCATTGGTGGTATTCTTTGGGGAACCATTGGTGATAAGAAAGGCCGATTGAGTGTTCTGTTTGGTTCCATCCTATTGTATAGTGTAGCAAACTTTATTACAGGGTATGTACAAACTGTCGATCACTACGCATATGCACGTTTTGTTGCAGGCATCGGACTTGCAGGCGAGCTGGGCGCAGGTATTACATTGGTAAGTGAGTTGTTGCCAAAGAGTAAAAGAGGAGTTGGAACTTCATTGGTTGCAGGCATTGGATTATTTGGTGCAGTGTTCGCTTACTTTACCTTTAAGTTTACAGACGATTGGCGTTTGTGTTATAAAATTGGCGGAGGTCTTGGCATTGGGTTATTATTACTGCGTGTAAGTGTTGCAGAAAGCGGTATGTTTAATCAGGTTAAGCAAAGCAAAGTAAGCCGTGGCAATATCTTCATGTTCTTTACCGATGCAACACGTTTTCGCAAATACATCCTTGCTATTTTAATTGGGTTGCCTACCTGGTATGTAATTGGTATTCTGGTAAACCTCAGTAACCAATTTGCCAAGAAATTTTATGGCGATACACAAATTGAAAGTGGCCGGGCAATTATGTTTGCTTATGCAGCCATCGCCATTGGTGATATTTTAATCGGATTGATCAGCCAATATTTTAAAAGCCGTAAAAAAGCATTGTACCTGTTTTATGGGTTTACCATTGTTGGGCTTATCTTATTTTTCTCTCCACTCAATAACAGCGATACGGCTATGTACATCATTTGTACCTGGCTTGGTTTCAGTACCGGTTTTTGGGCCATTTTTGTAACAATGGGTGCCGAACAGTTTGGAACAAATTTGCGTGCAACAGCTGCTACTACTATTCCAAACATGGTACGTGGGGCCTTGCCATTGATTAATATGATGTTTCTTGGGCTCTTCCAAAAAACGTGGGGATGGGATCTTGCAAAGAGTGGTATTGTTACCGGTGTTGTTGTAATTGTTGTTACTTTAATTGCAGCTTACTTTACCGAAGAAACCTTTCATAAAGATTTGAACTATGTGGAAGGGGAGGAGATGTTACCTTAAAGAACAAGTTATTCGTTTATAGTTGATAGTTCATAGCCGTGTGCAATGAACTATGATCCATTAACCATGAACACAATTGAATGAAATTTCTAATCATCCGTTTCAGCTCCATCGGCGATATTGTTTTGACCACGCCTGTTGTGCGTTGTTTAAAACAGCAGGGCATTGGTGCCGAAGTACATTATCTTACCAAGTTCAGCTTTCAAAAAGTAGTTGCATCCAATCCATACATCGATAAGTTCTATTACCTCAACAATGATTGGGATCTGCTGATGCATGAATTGAAAGAGGAAAACTACGATTACATCATTGATCTGCACAACAACATCCGCACATTAAAAATTAAACGGGAACTGAAGGTGAAATCCTTTTCGTTCAATAAACTGAATGTGCAGAAATGGCTGCTCACTAATCTTAAGATCAATCGTATGCCGGCTGTGCATATTGTGGATCGTTATCTCGATACAGTAAAATCGTTTGGTATAAAGAACGATGGTAAAGGATTGGATTATTTTATTCCGCAGGACGAAGAAACCAAACAAAGCGATCTGCCACATTCGCATTACTTAGGTTATGTGGGTTTAGTAATTGGTGCAGCACATGCAACCAAACGTTTACCAACCGAACAGTTGAAGAAACTGTGTGCTTTATTGCATCATCCCATCATCTTACTGGGCGGACCCGAAGACAAAGCAACAGGCGATGAAATAGCAGCTGTTGATCCGGTTAAGATTTACAATGCGTGCGGTAAATTTTCAATTAACGAAAGTGCCGACCTGGTGCGTAAAGCAAAACTCATCATTACACACGATACCGGCTTAATGCATATTGCAGCTGCCTTACACAAACCCATCATCAGTGTGTGGGGCAATACTGTTCCTGCATTTGGTATGACGCCTTATTACGGCAACATACAAGTGCGGCATGTACAGTTCGAAGTAAATGATCTTGGTTGCAGACCTTGTTCTAAAATCGGTCACGATCAATGCCCGAAAAAACATTTCAAATGTATGCAGCTGCAGGATGTTGAAGCAATAGCCGCAACTGCACAGGCTTGGGCAAAAGAATTACGGTAATAAAAAAACGGTTTCACAAATGTGAAACCGTTTTTTATTCAAATTATCTAATTTTTAAATTACAGCGTCTTCAACACATCGTTCATGTTGCGAACTGCATCTGCACTTTTGTTGAAAGCAGCTTGTTCATCTGCGTTCAATTCAAAGTCGATGATTTTTTCCCAACCGTTACGACCGATTGTTACAGGAACACCTAAGCAAATATCTTTTTGTCCGTATTCGCCATCTAACGCTACGCAACAAGTAAAGAGTTTCTTTTCATCACGTAAAATGCTTTCTACCAAGGCAGCTCCTGCAGCGCCGGGTGCATACCATGCACTTGTTCCAATTAATGCAGTAAGTGTAGCACCACCTACCATGGTGTCTTTTACAATCTTCTCTTGCTGTTCTGCAGATAAGAACTTCGTTACAGGAACACTGTTCCAGGTTGCTAAACGAATCAGAGGAATCATGGTTGTATCGCCGTGGCCACCAACTACTACTGCATTTAAATCAGAAGGTGAGCAACCTAAGTGCTGGCTCAGTTGATATTTGAAGCGGCTGCTGTCGAGTGTGCCGCCCATACCAATAATGCGGTTCTTTGGTAAGCCGGTTGATTGCAATGCCAGGTAAGTCATTGTATCCATCGGGTTACTGATGACAATAATGATTGCATCAGGCGAGTATTTTAAAATGTTTTCGCAAACAGATTTTACAATACCTGCATTCACTCCAATCAATTCTTCACGGGTCATTCCGGGTTTACGAGGTAAGCCAGAAGTAATTACCACTACATCGCTGTTAGCGGTTTTGCTGTAGTCGTTTGTGCTGCCAACAATCTTTGTATCGAAACCGAGCAGAGTAGCAGTCTGCATCATATCCTGAGCCTTACCTTCGGCAACGCCTTCTTTAATATCGAGCAGTACAAGTTCAGAACACAATTCCTTACGGGCAATATTATCGGCACAGGTTGCTCCTACGGCACCGGCACCTACTACAGTAACTTTCATGGACCAAGTATTTTTAAAGTGAAATAAAATGTGGCGCAAAGGTATTGGAGGAATGGTGAAATGTCAAAAGAAGGAATTACTATCTTTAGTCATACTAAAACAAAAACTGCATGATACTCATCATTCTTTATGTCTTTCTCGGCATAATCGCACTTGCTTTGCTGGCAGCAGCTGTAATGCCCGGCAAATACCTTGTAGAAAAATCAACAATCATTAGCCGTCCTTCGGCAGAAGTGTATAATAAAATTGCCGACCTGCATTATTATCGAGACTGGAATCCTTGGGCGAGGATGGATCCGGATGCACAATCAACCATTACCGGCGATCCGATGCATGTGGGACATAAGTATTACTGGAACGGAAAAAAAGTCGGCGAGGGTAGTTTAACCGTTCGTTCGGCTGTACCAAGTAAGGCTATCAACTTCGATCTGGTTTTTTTAAAGCCATTCAAATCGCAGGCAATTGATGCATGGGATTTTACAGAAGTAGAAGGGGGTACCAAGGTAGTATGGCGCAACAGTGGCAGTTTCCCTTTTCCTGTTGCACGGTTAATGGGGCCGTCTATCACCAAACAGCTGCACAAACAGTTTGAAGAAGGATTGCAGAACCTGAAAGAAATGTGTGAGAAGTAAATAGTGAAACAGCAGCATAAACAGAAGCCAGTGTAAAACTGGCTTTTTTCATTCTGTTAACAACAAAAGAGAAATAAAATTTTGCTGGTTACGATTATTTCGTAGATTTACGAAAATTTCGTAGCGATGTTAGAGAAACTTACACACCAGGAAGAAGAAGCGATGCAGGCCGTTTGGAGAAAGGGCGAGGGAAATATTAAATCTTTTCTTGAATTTTTAGATGAAGAGATTCCTTATACTACGCTTGCTTCAACCATCAAAAACCTGGAGAAGAAAGGCTATCTCGAAAGCAGGTTAGTGGGCAATGCATATCTCTATAAGCCAGCCATTACCGAAGAGGAATACAAGAAGAAGTTTATGAGTGGTTTTGTAAAAGAGTATTTCGAAAACTCGTACAAAGAGCTGGTGAATTTTTTTGTGGAGCAGAAAAAGCTTTCGCCAAAAGAGTTAAAGGAAATTGTAGAGATGATCGAAGGAAAGAAATAGCCAACAGCCGATCGTATGGCACATTTACACATTTTCAAATTATCTAATTAAGATGCCTCAAATAATTGAATACCTCCTGAAAGTTTCCATTGCACTTGCACTGGTGTACATCTTTTATCAACTGGTGTTGCGCAGGCTTACCTTTTATAACTGGAACAGGTGGTACCTGATAGGATATGCGCTGTTGAGTTTTGTTATACCCTTTATGAACATTACTGATTTCCTTTTCAAACACGAACTGGATGAAGTACAGTTTGTGCGGATGGTGCCCGTGTACAATTTAAATGTTCGTGTAACAGATACCGGTTTTGAATGGAACAGCTGGAATATTGCCATTGCTGTATTGATTACGGGCATATTTATCATGGGGCTGCGTATGTTGGTACAGTTTTTCAGTTTGCGGAAAATGAAAGCAAAAGCCCGGTTGCTGAATGAAGGCGATATTCAACTCTTTCATGTAGAAGATCATATTATGCCTTTCTCTTTTCGGAATGGGATATATATTAACAGCAAACTGCATACAGAAGAAGAATTGCAGGAAATCATCCGCCATGAATTTGTGCATGTAAAACAAAAGCACAGTATTGATATTTTATTTGCCGAATTTTTATGTATGCTGTTATGGTTTCATCCGGCAGCATGGCTTATTCGGAAAGCCATTCGACAGAACCTTGAGTTTATTGCCGATGAACAAGTGTTACAGGAAGGTGTTGATAAAAAACAATATCAATACCTGTTGTTGAAAGTAGTAGGGAATAATCATTACAGCATTGCATCCAATTTTAATTTCTCATCACTTAAAAACCGAATCATCATGATGAATCAAATCAAATCTGCCCGTGTGCAGGTCATCCGTTTCTTGTTTATACTGCCGTTGGTGGCGGTATTGCTGCTTGCCTTTAGAGAAGTAAGACAAACAGAACAGCGTAAAGATTTTCAACAACAATTATTGTTGAAAGATACAATACCAGCTACCGAAATAGAAACAATTAATGTAAACAAGAATGGCGATGAAGAAACGATAACCATCGTTTTAAAAAACGGAACAACGGATACCTATAACCTGAACGATCCGAAACAAAAAGAAGCGTTTGAAAAGAAGTATGGCAAAGTTGAAAAACTTGTGCCTGCTCCGCCACCGCCTCCGGCAATGTCGAAAGAGGAGTTGAATCAAATCAAAATTCAGGAAAACATTCAGACAATTAATATCAACAAAGAGAAAGGACAAAACATTGTTCGCATCCGTTTAAACAACGGTAAAGAAGAAGTGTACAATATTGAGAAGGTAAAAGAGAAAGAACAGCTGGAGTTGAAGTATGGTAAACTTATTACTACTCCGCCACCACCGCCTCCGGTACCTGCTGTGTTAAACAATAAAGGATATTTTCTTTCTATTGCCGATAACATGGGCGAGTGTATCGTAATTGTAAAGGATAAAAAGAACAATATTGTGGAGGCATTAAAGCTTACCGACTGGACAGCGAATGAAAAAAAGTATGAGGGGAAGTATGGTAAAATTCCACCACCTCCGCCACCGGCAGCACCTGCAACAATTACAGTAACAGGATATAAAACAACCAAAGCTGTATCGCCTGCAGGCGAACCTGCAACGGTTACAATAGCGGGTGCACCGGCTACAGTGTCTGCAACATCTCCTGTAGCTGTTGTTGAAGGAACAGCTTTAACTACAACTGTAACAGCAGCAGATCCGCTGGAGCCGGTTGTTGTACAGGGTAAGCCCTTGAAAGAAAAAGTAGCTGCTATCACCCCGTCATCAACTGTTAAAGAAGTTACTGTGGTTGGTTATGGCAATACAACCAATAAGTTTGGAAACGTAAGACTGAAAAACCACAATGATAATGTGTTGTACATATTGGATGGTAAGGAAGCAACATCCGACGATATCAATGCGCTGGATCCCAATACAATTGAAAGTATTTCTGTTTTAAAAGATGATAATGCAGTAAAACTGTATGGTGAAAAAGGAAAGAATGGGGTAATCATCATCAAAACAAAAGCAAAGAAAACCAGTCTCTGATGATTTTCTGTTTACCGGGCAATCATTAAACCTTATTATCAACAAAACGGAACAGCAGCGCTGTTCCGTTTTTTATTTAGTTGCAAGTTGAATTAACTGTACTGTGGGTGCGCCGCCATCGAAATAATGTTGCAGTTCGCCTTTCTTATTATAAATGGTAATCAGCGGCAGGTAATGGTTTTGGTAGTATTTGGGAAAAAAGAATAACACATCACGCCCCATGATGATGTTTTTATACTTCGCAATATTATAGGCTGTATAAAAATCCTTCATCATATTAAAAGGATAGGTAGTAGCCATTACAATCTGTATATCTTTCAGTTGCTCTATATGTTCAATCAGCTCTTTTGTTTGGTTTTTGCAGTGGTCGCAATCGGGGCTGAAGCTCATCAGGATTGTGTTTTTCTTTTTACTCAGCTGTTCGGTGTAAAAGCTGGTGCTGCTGTCTGTAAGCAGGAGCTTAAAATCGGGCAGGCGTAAATTTTTAAGATGTTCGGGAATGCTGTCTGTATGCCTTTGTGCGCTGGCAGCGAGTGAAACTAAAACCAGGAGTACTGCAGGTAAGATCTTTTTCATACACGCAATTTAGTGAAAACTGCCTGTACAGGTATTTTGCCTTCAATTTGCTGAGACCGCCTGTTACCTTATATTTGCAGCCTTAAATTACTATTCAAAAAGATTTTATGGCAACTACTTCCGACATCAGCCGTGGTATGATCATTAAACAAGATGGCAGCTTGTACCGAATTGTAGAGTTTGGCGAAAATAAAACTGCCCGTGCAGCCGCAAAAGTTTGGGCTAAACTGAAGGGTGTTGATAACAGCCGCTCGATTGAAGTAACCTGGAACAGTGGTGAAACCATTTACCCGGTTCGTGTAGAACGTAAGGATTTCCAGTTTCTGTACAAAGATGATACAGGCTATAACTTCATGAACAACGAAACATTTGAGCAAATTACCGTTCAGGAAAATATTATTGATGCACCTCAGTTTTTGAAAGATGGTGCAGAGGTGTCGGCGCTAATTAACACAGAAACCGAACTGCCGATGAGCGTGGAACTGCCCGATAAAATTGTGGTACAGGTTACCTACAGCGAACCCGGAATGAAAGGCGATACCGCCACCCGTACCCTGAAGCCTGCTACTGTTGAAACCGGTGCAACCGTAATGGTACCGTTGTTTGTAAACGAAGGCGAACTCATCCGCATTAACACCAAAACCGGTGATTATGTGGAGCGTGTAAAGGAATAAACTGTTTAAACATATGCGAAAAGGCGATTTTCAGAAATCGCCTTTTTTTTTACGTTTTCAGCCTTTTTTTACGCAAAACAGAGCCGTTTTGCCCCGTTTTTTATCAAAATTGAACTTTGTGGGAGTTTATTCCCTTATCTTAGCCGCCCAATATTAATCAACTTTTAAACCTCACTATCATGGATTTTAAGCAAATTCAGGAACTCATTAAATTGGTTAACAAATCCAACCTCAGTGAACTCACCATCGAAGAAAAAGACTTCAAGGTTACCATAAAACAAAAAGACGAAATTATTCAGCAAACGCTGATCTCTGGTCAGTTTCAGTCGGCACCGCAAGCAGTAGCAGCGGCACCTGCGCCGGCAGCTATTCCTGCAGCAGCATCAGCCGCTCCGGCAGCAGCAAAACCTGCGGCAGACGATAACAGCAAATATGTAACAATTAAGAGCCCTATGATTGGTACTTTCTACCGCAAACCTTCTCCAGACAAGCCTTTGTTTGTAGAAGTAGGTACAGAAGTTACACCTGGCAAAGTGGTTTGCATTATCGAAGCCATGAAACTCTTCAACGAAATTGAAAGCGAAGTAAAAGGTAAAATTGTAAAGGTGTTGGTAGAAGATCAATCGCCTGTAGAATACGATCAGCCTTTATTCCTTGTAGACCCTAGTTAATTTGATAAGTAATCAATTTGAAAATTGGAAAATGAAAAAAAACATTTTCGGTTTTCTGTTGTACATCATTTTCAAATTACCTGATTCTCAAATTTTCAAATTAAACTCATGTTTAAAAAGATATTGATTGCCAACCGTGGTGAGATTGCATTGCGTATTATTCGTACCTGCCGTGAAATGGGTATTAAAACAGTTGCAGTGTATTCAACAGCCGATCGTGAAAGCTTGCATGTGAAGTTTGCAGATGAGGCTGTTTGTATTGGTAAACCGGCTGGTGCAGAATCGTACCTGAACGTACCCAATATTATTGCTGCAGCTGAAATTACAAATGCCGATGCCATTCACCCGGGTTATGGATTTTTGGCCGAGAACGCAAGGTTTGCAGAAATCTGCGGACAGAACGGTATTAAATTTATTGGTCCCACACCGGAGCAAATCCGCTTAATGGGTGATAAGGTTACTGCTAAGGAAACAATGATTAAAGCAGGTGTTCCCGTAGTACCCGGTGGCGAAGGTTTATTGCCAAACTTAGAAGAAGCGAAACGTATTGCAAGAGAAACGGGCTATCCCATTATCTTAAAAGCAACTGCTGGCGGTGGTGGTAAAGGTATGCGTGTTGTTTGGGCCGAAGAAGATCTGGAACGTAACTACGATATGGCAAAGAATGAAGCAGCTGCTTCATTTAAGAATGATGGTATCTATATGGAGAAGTTTGTTGAAGAACCCCGCCATATTGAAATACAGGTTGCCGGCGATCGTTATGGTACAGTTTGCCACTTAAGTGAGCGTGACTGTTCTATTCAACGTCGTCACCAGAAACTGGTAGAAGAATCGCCTTCTCCTTTTATGACACCCGAGTTGCGTAAAGCAATGGGCGAAGCTGCAAAAAAGGCTGCTTCAGCAATTGGTTACGAAAGCGTTGGTACCATTGAGTTCCTGGTAGACAAGCACCGCAATTTCTACTTCATGGAAATGAATACACGTATCCAGGTAGAGCATTGCGTTACAGAAGAAGTAACCAACTTCGATTTAATTAAGGAGCAGATACTGATTGCCATGGGCGAAAAGATCAGCGGACAGGATTACGAACCGGAGATGCATGCCATTGAATGCCGCATCAACGCTGAAGATCCGTACAACGATTTCCGTCCGTCACCCGGTAAGATTACTACGTTACATCAGCCCGGTGGTCATGGTATCCGTATCGATTCTCATGTTTATGCAGGATATATCATTCCTCCGTATTACGATTCGATGATTGCAAAAATTATTGCGGTTGCCCGTACACGTGAGGAAGCTATTAACACCATGAGCCGTGCATTGAGTGAATATGTAATTGAAGGAGTGAAAACAACCATTCCTTTCCACCAGCAACTCATGAAAGACGAGAACTTCCGTAAAGGAAACTTTACCACGAAGTTTTTGGAAACATTTCAAATGAAATAATCACATTGTACGTAATAATAAAAGGCCGGTAAATCCGGCCTTTTATTTTAGAAGTAATTGCATTAACGCAAAAACAGTAACTCTCTGTACTTCGGTAAGTACCAACTGGCATCATCTACCAGTAGCTCCAGTTTATCTACATGATAACGGATTTCATCGAAGAACTTATTTTTTACATCATTGCAATAGGCAATGGCTTTTTCCCGTGTATCGGTAATAGCATTTGCTTTTTTACGTGCTTCAATCATTTGTTCAACCAGATCGCTGCCTTTGTTTATGTGTAACGATATTTTTTCGAGTATCTGTAATTGGTTTTCGTAACCTTCTTTACCAATGCCGATTTCTTTCAGACCTTTAATATTGTTGATAAGAACATTCTGGTATTTAATGGCCGCAGGTAATACATGGCTCGTACAAAGTTCACCCATTACACGTCCTTCGATCTGTACCTGTTTAATATACTTCTCTAATTCAATTTCGTGGCGGGCTTCCAGTTCGGCATGTGTGTAAACACCGGTATTTGCAAAAAGCTCTTTTGCTTTCTTTGTTACCATAGCGTCTAATGCATACGGAGTAGTTTTTACATTCGGCAAACCACGTTTTTCTGCTTCTATAGCCCATGCTTCACTGTAACCATCACCTTCAAACAATACTTTTTTGCTTTCGCTTACGTAGCGTTGCAATACATGCATGATGGCAATTTCTTTTTTCTCACCTTTCTCAATCAGCGTATCAACTTCTTCTTTAAAAGTTGTGAGTGTTTGTGCCATAATGGTATTGAGCACGGTCATGGCATTAGAGCAGTTAGCGCTTGAACCTACTGCACGGAATTCAAATTTATTTCCGGTAAACGCAAAAGGCGAAGTACGGTTACGATCTGTATTATCCAGCATCAACTCAGGAATACTTTTATGCAGATCGAGTTTCAGGATCGCTTCATCCTGTTCATCAAATTTTGTAGTAACACGTTTTTCTACTGCATCCAATACTTCGGTTAAATACTTGCCCACAAAAACAGAAATGATGGCAGGGGGGGCTTCGTTCGCACCCAGGCGATAATCGTTACCTGCGCCTGCAATGGATGCACGTAACAGATCGGAGTATTGATCTACTGCACGGATTACGTTGGTAAAAAACGTAAGGAACATTAAGTTCGTTTTTGGTGTTTTACCCGGTGCAAGCAAATTAACACCTGTATCGGTGGCCATGCTCCAGTTGTTGTGTTTACCACTTCCATTGATGCCTGCAAATGGTTTTTCGTGTAACAATACACGCAGCTTATGGCGTCGTGCAACACGATCCATAATATCCATCAACAACGAGTTGTGATCAATTGCAACAGCTACTTCTTCAAAAATCGGCGCACACTCAAACTGTGCAGGTGCTACTTCGTTGTGTCGTGTACGCAAAGGAATACCGAGCTTGTACGATTCGTTTTCGAAGTCACGCATAAATGCATATACACGCTCCGGAATTGAACCGAAGTAATGATCTTCCAACTGCTGGCCTTTTGCAGAAAGATGTCCAAACACAGTGCGTCCGCTCAACAATAAATCCGGACGGGCATTAAACAATGCTTCATCTACAACAAAATATTCCTGTTCCCAACCAAGTGTTGGTGTAACCTTGGTTACGTTTTTATCGAAGTAATGGCAAACATCAACTGCTGCTTTATTAATTGCTTCCAGTGCTTTTAATACCGGTCCTTTGTAATCGAGTAACTCACCGGTATAGGAAACAAATACGGTTGGAATGCACAGTGTTTTTCCTTCGCCAATTTCCATGATAAACGCAGGCGAGGAGGGATCCCATGCAGTGTAACCACGTGCTTCAAATGTTGCACGGATGCCACCACTTGGAAAGGATGATGCATCGGGTTCCTGCTGAATGAGTGCGCCACCATCAAATTCTTCAATAGCTGTGCCATCACTCTTTAATGTAAAGAACGAATCATGTTTTTCTGCAGTAGTACCGGTTAATGGTTGAAACCAATGTGTGTAGTGAGTAACGCCTTTGCTCTCGGCCCATTGGCGGATACCGGCAGCAATCTGGTTGGCATTTACACGATCAATTTTTTTATTGCCTTTAATGGAGGCCGATAAACTTTTGTATGCTTCGTCACTTAAGTATTCACGTGCTGTTTTAAGTGTAAAAACATTCTGACAAAAAATTGCAGTAATTTTTGTGGGTGAACCTACACCGGGTGTTTCCTTTTCCGATAAATTTTTAATAGCCTGGTAACGTAATGACATAAGATAAGTTTGAGATGTGAACGTCGTCGGCAAGCAGCCGCTTTCATCGTTTGTTTGAGGTGCTAATTTCTGTTTTCTTCCTGAAAAGTAAGGCATAAAAAAATCCCCTGAAATTTTCAGGGGATTTTTAAACTGTAAAACGGTTTATTATGCCTTAACAGACTTAACTGTTTTGATAATACGTGCAGCTACTTTGTAAGGATCTGCAGCTGAGTTTGGACGACGGTCTTCCAGGTAACCTTTCCAGCCCCACTTCGGAACCTGAACAGGAATACGGATAGAAGCACCTCGATCAGAAACGCCATAGCTGAAATCGTGGATGCTGGCTGTTTCGTGCTTACCTGTTAAACGCAGATGGTTGTCTGCACCGTACACGTCGATATGTTCTTTTACTACAGGACGGAACGCTTCACATACTTTGTCGAAGATTTCTTTGCTGCCTGCAGTACGTAATAATGTATTAGAGAAGTTAGCGTGCATACCGCTACCGTTCCAATCTAATGTACCAAGTGGTTTACAATGCCAGTTGATTGATACACCATATTTTTCACCGATTCTTTCAAGCAGGTAACGACCGAGCCAGATTTGATCGCCGGCTTCTTTCGCACCTTTCGAAAAGATCTGGAACTCCCATTGGCCAGCAGCTACTTCGGCATTAATACCTTCAACATTTAAGCCAGCTTCCAAACATGCATCGAGGTGTTCTTCAACAATGTTACGACCGTATGCATTGTTAGCACCTACAGAGCAATAGTAAGGTCCTTGAGGAGCAGGGTAGCCACCATCAGGGAAACCAAGCGGTTTGTTTGTTTCAGGATTCCAAAGGAAATATTCCTGTTCAAAACCAAACCAGAAGTCATTATCATCGTCTTCAATTGTTGCACGACCGTTTGATTCATGCGGCGTACCGTCTGCATTCAATACTTCGCACATAACGAGGAATGCGTCTTTACGCTGTGGATCTACAGCAATATATACAGGTTTTAACAAGCAATCTGATGAACCGCCGGGGGCCTGTTCTGTAGAAGAACCATCGAAACTCCACATTGGGCAATCTTCTAATTTACCACTGAAGTCTTTTTCAATTTTCGTTTTGCTGCGAAGGCTTTGTGTTGGTTTGTAACCATCGAGCCAGATGTACTCAAGTTTTGACAATGACATGTTTTACCGCTTTGATTAGTTTAGAAAAACAATAAAAATTGCTATTTGCGCTGCTAATTTACGATTGAAATTGTTTTAATCTAAAAAAAAATTATCAAATTCCCCATTTAAAACGTTAGTTAGTGTGGAAAAACGAATATGTAATTTATTTTAATATATTTTTTCGCCAGTCAATAGTGGCAATAATCGGTACAAGAATAAAGGGGAAGAAGATCGCACGGTAACGTACAATAGCGCCCAGTTGCGGAACAATGTAGCCGGTTAACAACAGGAGTACCATGGATACAAGAAATAGAAACTGCACCACGGAATGTTTGTAGGGATTGTCTTTATAACGAAAGAACCACACAGATACCAGGATCCAGATGAGCAGAATTTCAATGGCACAAATAATATATAAAGGCGATTGAAACTCGGTAATATAGGGCCGCACCAAAGCATGATTCAATGCCTGTGGTGCATTTTGAACAAAGCTTGAAAAGTTAGCATGTAGTTTTCGCTGCGGTAAAAACGAGTTGCCTCCGAGTTTAATAAACTCTTTGTTGCGTAAGGCGATTGATACAGGTAAATCAAGTTTGGGATGTATATACTTGGCCGAAAAGAAAACAGTGGTACCAATTACGGTAACCAGTGCAAACGCAATCCATTTTGTTTTCAAAAACCGCTCGGCAAACCACCAGGCAATTAAACCGGGTACACAAGCCAGTACAACATGGTTACGTACCGGGAAGATTGCCAGCAACAGCAACAGAATAAGGGCGATACGACGAAACCCTAATTGCTTTTGCTTTAAGCCAAAGTACATAACATATACTAACAGCGACAAGAAGGTAAAAATCAATCCATCTTTATGTATACCACTTGACCAAAACAAAAATGAAGGAAACAAAAATGTAGTGCAGGTGATCAGTAATTTTTTGCCGGGAAACACATCGTTCATTACCCGGATAAAAGCGATGGGGCCAAAGAAGGTAATGAATGAGTAAAAGATCACATTTACATAATACCTCGATCCGCTGAAGATATTAAACAGCGAAACGATTTTTACCATGTACACATGTTTTAAATCGTTCCAATATGAATTCACACTGGAGAATAAATGGCGATACTCACGACCGTAAGGATTATCGAAAATGCTTAAGAAATAACGGGCAGGATTCTGGTATAAAATTTTTGTATCCTGCCTGGCATCAAAAAAAAACTTCCAGCTGTCTGCCGATTGTTCGTAGTTGGGAATAGTGGTATAGAAGTAACCATAAGCAACACCGGCCATTACTTTCAGGATAAATAAACCGGCTATCCAGGTGCTTGGCAGTTCGCTGCTACGTATAAATTTAATGCGGGTAACGAGCCAGCAAAACAGCGCCAAATAAAGGGTAAAGAGGAAATATGTCATGTGTTAGTGCAGCAAATTAAAATATTTCTTTTCATACATTCAAACCATTGCACCTGCATTTGTACTTTTGCGCTTTCTTACACATCATGGAAGTAACAGTTAAAACCGCTCAGCAACTTCGTTTAACCGAAGAAGAATTTGAATTAATTAAGCAAAAACTTGGTCGTACGCCTAACTTCAACGAGCTCTGTGCCTTCAGTGGCATGTGGAGCGAACATTGCAGTTACAAGAACTCAATTAAATGGCTGAAGACCTTGCCCCGTGAAGGCGGACGCATGCTGGTGAAGGCCGGAGAGGAGAATGCCGGTTTAATGGATATTGGCGATAACCTTGGTGTGGTATTTAAAATTGAAAGTCATAATCACCCATCGGCTATTGAACCCTTTCAAGGTGCTGCAACCGGTGTAGGCGGTATTCATCGTGATATTTTCACCATGGGTGCAAGACCTATTGCTTCGCTCAACTCACTCCGCTTCGGTAACCTTAAAGAAGCAAAAACACAGCATTTATTAGGCGGTGTTGTGCACGGTATCGGCCATTACGGTAACTGTTTTGGCGTACCAACCGTTGGCGGCGAAATTTATTTTGAAGATTGCTATCATACAAATCCACTGGTAAATGCCATGAGTGTGGGTATTGTAAAAGCAGGTGAAACTGTTTCTGCAACTGCCCTTGGCTTGGGCAATCCTGTTTTCTTTGTGGGTAGTGCAACCGGTAAAGATGGTATTGGTGGTGCAAGTTTTGCCAGCGCCGATATTACTGCAGAAAGTGCAGAAGAATTACCGGCAGTGCAGGTGGGCGATCCCTTCCAGGAAAAGAAGTTATTAGAGGCTTGTTTGGAAGTAATTCAAACAGGTGCTGTTGTGGGTATGCAGGATATGGGTGCAGCAGGTATTATTTGTTCTACGGCTGAAATGAGTGCGAAAGGTGAAGTGGGTATGCGTATTGATCTGGACAAAGTGCCAACCCGCCAGCAAAACATGAAAACATGGGAGCTGCTGTTGAGCGAAAGCCAGGAGCGTATGTTAATGGTGGTAGAAAAAGGAAAAGAGCAAGCGGTGTTGGATGTGTTTGAAAAGTGGGATTTGCCTTGTTCTGAAATTGGCGAAGTTACAGGCGATGGCTTGTTGAAGTTTTATATGCATGGCGAACTGGAAGCCGAACTGCCTGCTTACGAATTAGTATTGGGCGGCGGTGCTCCACAGTACACCAGAGAATATGCAGAGCCTGCGTATTTCGAAAAAATAAAATCGTTCGATGCAAACAGCATTGAAGTGCCTGCCGATTTAAAAGCAGTAGCTGAACAAATTATTCAAATTCCCAATATTGCCAGCAAACGTACCGTATATCATCAGTACGATAGCATGGTGGGCACCGGTAACTCCAGCACTAATGCTCCAACCGATGCAGCAGTTGTACATGTAAAAGGCACAACAAAGGGCCTGGCAGTAACAACCGATTGTAACAGTAAATATGTATTTGCTGATCCGTTTAAAGGAGCTATGATTGCGGTAAGTGAAGCTGCACGTAACATTGTTTGCAGCGGTGGTTTGCCATTGGGCGTTACCAACTGTTTAAACTTTGGTAACCCGTACGATCCGCAAGTGTATTACCAGTTTGTACATGCCATTAAAGGTATGGGCGAAGCCTGTAAGAAATTCGATACACCCGTAACAGGTGGTAACGTAAGTTTCTATAATCAAAGTCCCGATGGTCCGGTTTATCCAACACCAACGATTGGTATGGTGGGCTTACTGGAAAATATCAACGATAAAATGACGCTTGATTTTAAAGCGGAAGGCGATATCATTTTCCTTGTGGGTAAAGCAACCGACAATATCAGCTCAAGCGAATATCTACATAAACTGCACGGAGTAGAATTTAGTCCGGCTCCTCATTTTGAACTGGAAGAGGAATTTGCATTACAGCAAACAATAGCTGCATTGATCAAAAAGAAAACTATTGTATCTGCACACGATGTAAGTGAAGGTGGTTTGTTTACAACATTAGTTGAGTCATCATTCAATAATCATCTTGGGTTTGATGTAGTTGCTGCCGATAGCAACATCCGTAAAGATGCGTATTGGTTTGGCGAAGGGCAGAGCCGAGTAGTTGTTACCGTAAAGGCAGATCAGGCAGCCGCTTTCCGCAGCCAGTTAGGCAGTTTCCCATACGCTGAGCTTGGTGTGGTAACAGCAGGCAGCATTGAAGTGGATGGTATGAACTGGGGCACAATTATTGAGTGGAAAGAAAAATACGACACGGCTATTGAAAACCTGTTGGCTGGTCATGAAAGTGAACATGCATTAACGGCTTTATAATGAAAAAAGAAGCGGCAATTATTGTTACTGGCGCAGCCGGTTTTATCGGCAGCTGCATGGTGGAATACCTCAATAAACTCGGATACACGAATCTGATTCTTGCAGATGAATTTAACCGTGCAGAGAAAGAGCCCAACTTAGCAGGTAAACAATTTGTTCGCAAAGTTGAACGGGAAGAATTATTCACCTGGTTGTACAACGATAAGCCGGCGATTGATTTTGTTATCCACCTTGGTGCAAGAACCGATACCACCGAGTTTAATTATGCTATTCATCAGCATCTCAACGTTGAATATTCGCAACATATCTGGAACTATTGCACGGTCAACAATGTGCCGCTGGTTTATGCATCCAGCGCTGCAACATATGGCGATGGTGCAATGGGGTATAAAGATGATCATGCGCTTTCGCATGAACTGAAGCCGTTGAATCCGTATGGTGTTTCAAAGAATGAATTTGATAAGTGGGTCTTGCATCAAAACGATCATCCGCCTTTCTGGGCAGGTCTCAAGTTTTTTAATGTATATGGTCCGAATGAATATCACAAAGGACGCATGGCCAGTGTAATTTTTCATTCGTTCAATCAAATACAGCAAAACGGGTTAGTGAAACTCTTCCGTTCGCACAAAGAAGGGTTTAAAGATGGTGAACAGTTGCGTGATTTTGTGTATGTAAAAGATGTGGTGCAGGTAATTGCCTGGCTCATGGAACAGCAGCCTGCTTCTGCCATTTACAATCTGGGTACAGGTAAAGCCAGAAGTTTTCACGATCTGGTGGCAGCTACATTCCATGCATTGGGTTTAGAAACGAAGATTGAATTTATTGATATGCCGGAAGATATCCGTGATAAATATCAATACTTTACCGAAGCAGACATGCAGAAATTGCATGATGCCGGTTACAACCAACCGTTCGCTTCGTTGGAGGATGGAGTAGGCGATTATGTAAAAAATTATCTCGTAGGGCATCGTTATTATTAATTAACTTTAGCTCATCAACGAAAGCATGCCGCAGTGAAAAATCGCTGCGGCATTTTATTAGAATTAAAATCAGTTTTATGAATAAGAAGATTGCCATCATAGGCGGCGGAAACCTGGGTGTTGCTATTGCAGAAGGATTGATTAAAAGTGGTTTTTGTTTGCCCAGTCATATCATTATTACCAAACGTAATATTAAAACGCTGAGTGATATTGAAAGTAAAGGCGTGTTGGTTTCATCCGATAACAAAGAAGCTGTTCGTTATGCCGACCTGGTAATACTTGCCGTAAAACCTTTCCAGATAAAAGATGTGTTGATGGAGATGAAAGAAGAACTGAACCCTGAGAGGCATGTGCTTGTAAGCGTAATTACCGGTGTAGCTATAAAAGATATGCAGGAATGGGTGGGTAGTTATATGCCCGTTATCCGTGCCATGCCCAATACAGCAATTGCCATACAGGAAAGTATGACATGTATCAGTGCTATCAACACGGTACAGGAACAACTCGATTATGTACACGATCTGTTTTCGCAGCTTGGCCGTGTAGCCTTGATTGACGAAAAGCTGATGGATGCTGCTACGGTATTAGGCGCCTGTGGTATTGCGTATGCGTTACGTTACATCCGTGCCAGCATACAAGGTGGTATTGAAATAGGTTTCGATGCAAAAACGGCTACGCTTATTGCAGCCCAAACGGTAAACGGAGCAGCTGAATTATTGATACAGAAAGGATCGCATCCCGAAGCAGAGATTGATAAAGTAACTACGCCCCGTGGCTGTACTATTGCCGGGCTAAACGAAATGGAGCACATGGGCTTCAGCTCATCGCTTATAAAAGGCATTAAAACGAGCTACGACAGTATCGGTAAATAGTTCCAAATACTTCTTTCCTTGTTTTTTCCACAGGGGCAGGAATGGTTTTTTTTCAATCAAAAAAATCATCGTAGGTTTGCATGACCTCCACTATTTATTTATTTCCATTTTACATTACGGCAGGTCTCTAAACACGTAAATTATTTTTATGGCCAAGTACATTTTTGTAACCGGTGGCGTTACATCATCATTGGGTAAAGGAATTATTGCCGCTTCGTTGGCCAAATTGTTACAGTCCCGTGGTTTTAAAGTAACCATTCAAAAATTCGATCCGTACATTAACGTAGATCCCGGTACGCTAAACCCGTACGAACATGGAGAGTGTTTCGTTACCGAAGATGGTGCAGAAACAGATCTTGATCTGGGGCACTACGAACGTTTTCTTAACATTCACACTACACAGGCGAATAACGTTACAACCGGCCGCATTTATCAAACCGTTATTAATAAAGAAAGAGAAGGTGCATACCTTGGTAAAACGGTGCAGGTAGTACCGCATATTACCGATGAAATCAAGCGCCGGATGTTATTGTTAGGCAAGGATGGCCGTTACGATATTGTTATTACAGAGATTGGCGGTACAGTGGGCGATATCGAATCGTTACCGTTTGTGGAAGCTGTTCGTCAGATACAATGGGAGTTGCCCGAAGAAGATTGCCTCGTAGTACATCTTACCTTAATCCCTTACCTGAAGGCCGCAAAAGAATTAAAAACAAAACCAACCCAGCACAGTGTACGTTTACTGAGCCAGGAAGGTGTGCATCCCGATATTATTGTTTGCCGTACAGAACGTCCGTTGAGTACAGAGATCCGTCGTAAGATTGCGTTATTCTGTAATGTAAAACCGGAAGCAGTAATTGAAGCCAGCGATGCTTCTACAATTTATGAAGTGCCGTTGTTTATGTTAAAGGAGAAGCTGGATGTAATCTGTTTAAAGAAACTGAATGTAACCATCTTCCCTGAGCCGGATTTAGAAAACTGGAAGAAGTTCCTCGATAAATTAAAGTACCCGAAAAGCCAGGTAAATATCGGTTTGATTGGAAAGTATATTGAGCTGCAGGATGCTTATAAATCTATCCTGGAAAGCTTTATTCATGCAGGTGCAATGAATGAATGCAAGGTAAACGTAGTAAATGTGCACAGCGAGTTTATTACAGACCAGAATGTGGCAGAAAAATTAGCAGGGCTGGATGGTTTACTGGTTGCACCGGGCTTTGGTAACCGTGGTATTGAAGGAAAGATTACAGCTATTAAGTATGCACGTGAAAACGGCTTGCCGTTCTTTGGTATTTGCTTAGGTATGCAAATGGCTTGTGTTGAATTTGCACGCAACGTATTAAATCTGAAAGATGCCCATTCGTATGAGATGAATCCTGAAACTCCGGATCCGGTAATTGATATGATGGAAGAGCAGAAGAAGATTACCAGCAAGGGAGGTACCATGCGTTTAGGTTCGTACCCCTGCGAAATTAAAGCAGGAACATTGGCTGAGAAGATTTACGGCAGCCTGGAAATTAACGAACGCCATCGCCATCGTTACGAATTCAATAATAAATATATAGATGCATTTGAACAGGCCGGTATGATTCCAAGCGGTAAAAATCCGGAAACAGGTTTGGTGGAAATTATCGAAAACCCCAAGCATCCGTTCTTTATTGGTGTGCAATATCATCCTGAGTTAAAGAGTACGGTTGAAAATCCGGCTCCATTGTTTGTACATTTTATTAAAGCCGCAAAAGAATATTCTGAAAAGCAACAATCGGTTAAAAATCCATTATTGGAAAGTGAAATGATTTAATCATCGGTTGAAAGGCGAAATAAAAAAAGTGAAGACAAATCTGTCTTCACTTTTTTTATATAAGCAATTGTGAAGTTGATTTATTAAGAAATATTTACCATTCTTTCAGAAGTCGCCTTGTTATTTTTAGTTGATTTTATATTCTCTAACTGCAAACACACTATATGAAAAAGATCTGTTTAACGTTCTTTATGTTTACTTCAATTTCAGCTTTCAGTCAAAATGCAACAATCGAAGTTTCCTACGCACCTGTAGGTATTCTTGTTCCGGTTATCAAAAGTGAGAACAGGATCATCAATAACAGCAAAGCCGATGGTGTAAGTCAGCCGTCTGTTTCGTTGGCAGTTGCAAAAAAGGTAAAAGCAAATTTCTATCTTAAAGGCGAAATAAGTTACAGCAGCTTTCGCTCGGAATTATTGTTTGAATATCAGCGAGCAGACAGAACAAGATCTGTTTTCAATAATCTGCATAAAGCACAGGTTATTTCTTTAGCTGTATTGCCGGAATTACGTGGAGGGAGAAAAAATTTTTATGCAACAGTCAATGCCGGGGTTCTTGGGTATGCTATTCAAAACAGTTCTTTCGCAAATGTTAATACAAGCAATGATGTTAAAGAAACTGATTTTAATAAAGTAGGAATTGGTTTTGCTAATAATGGTAATCTTGGTTTTAATTTTAAAAAGGTTGGAGTATTTGGCGGTTACACGTTAGCCTATTACAATCCATCCGGACTTCAAAACTCTTTATTTGCGTTAGGATACTGGCAAACAAGTTTTCGGGCAGGCGTAGCATACTCATTATAAAACGAGAAAGGCGAATCAATGAGGTTCGCCTTTCTCGTTTATGTGTGAAATCAGTTCTCGGGTTTGCCAATCATCTGTTGCTTGATTTTTTCCCAGAAACCCTGCACGTTCTCATCGTTTCGTTTCCAGTCTTTTCCAAAATGCGAAAGCTTGGCTTTTTGTTCTTCCTTCTGCATGCGAAAAAATTCTTCCATTGTTTCAGTATCCTGTTGCATGGATAGTTTGTTGTACAGACGTTTCATTTCCCGTTCATAATCTACGCTTTCTTCTGCCATCTGTTTTTCCAGTGCTTCCCGTTGTTTTACTTTTTCGTCGTATACGCCAACCGGCAATAAGGTTTTTGCAATTACCGGCATCAGCTCAATCAGCATCAGGATAATTAAGATCAGGTAATAGCGAAACTGTAATGCCCCGTTTTCTTTCAACAGATTATTCATCGCTTCAATGCGGGTTAAAAAACCGGTATTGAGGTAGTTGAGGAAATCGGCTTCCTGTTTCTTAATGGTTTCTTCCATTGTCTTCAGCTCTTCATCAATGGCGTCGATGCGTGGCTGTTGTTGTGTTTGCAATGCTTTAAATTCTTCATCGAGCTTTTGGTACTCGTTACGTTTTGCCATGGCAATATCTTTCATGCCCACCTTGCCGCTGCCACCGCTTCCGTCTGTTTCGGCAATAAATTTTTCCCTGGCATTATTGACCAGTGTATACTTTGTTGCAAGGTCTTTTTGTAAGGTTGCTTTTTCTTTCAGCAGCTCATCTTTTCGGTTTTTATACAACAGGTCCAGTTCGGTTCGTTTGGTGAGCTTTCGTTTTTCATTGTCCAGCGATACCTGCATTTTTATCTCTTTATCGAACATATAAAGAATGGCAGGTTGTGCCATAAAAGTGCCAATGGTTAGCGCCAATAATCCACGGAACAGAAGCGGAGTAATTTTCCGTTTGTTGAATTGGTTGATGCCTTTAATGAGCGCTCGGTCGATGCTGAGGATCACAAATCCCATAAACACACCACTGCCAACATAAAGGAATACATTGTCGATAACGGTAGAGAAAAAATAGGTCCATGCAAGGGTAGCAAAAATCCAGGTGGCTAAAACGCTCATACCAACAATGCGGTACCTGTTTCGGTCTACCACGCAGTCTTTAATCAGTTCTTTTTCGGCTGTCGCCAACCACCAAAGCAATTCATCGGTTTGTGTAGGCACATACGCATCCCCGGCGTACATGGGCGTAGTCTGTTGACTCATAAATATGATTTAAAATGTTAAGCTTGGTTAAAGCGGGAACAGCGAAGTGGTTAAAGTCGGGAATAGAACGGACGGTGAAAATAGTTATTGTAAAAGAAATGGTAAAGAAAGGGAGTGGTGAGTGGTAAGTTGCGAGTGCAGGCCGGCTTAGTTTGTACTTCTTACTTCGTACCTCGTACTTCAAGCCAAATGCCTACCTTTGCCGCTCCAAAATAATTACACAAATGAATTTTGACCGGAATACGATTATTGGTTTTGTGGCGATGATGGTGTTGCTGTTTGGCTATATCTTTTTTACCCAACGTCAGCAAGGAGCTTTAGAAGCAGATAAAAAACGCATTGCAGATTCTGTTGCTGTGGTAGAAGCAGCAAAAAAGAAAAAAGCAGAGGCAGTAGCCCAGCAACAAGCGGCTGCACAGCCAGTTGATACATCAAAACCCGTACTTACTGCCACTGAATTTACCAAAGCAACAACCGAGCAATTAACGGTTGTAGAAAATGAGGTAATGAAGGTGAGCTTCACCAATATGGGTGGTTATCCCAAAACGGTTGAACTGAAAAGCTACAAGCGTTTCGATGGCAAAACAGTGGTACTGGGTGGCGATAGCCATAAACTGGTGTACAATGTGAATACCGGTGCTAATCAATCGGCTTCTACTGCACAACTCAGCTTTACAGCTGGTGCAGTAACAAAAACTGCCGATGGACAAACCATCACCTTTAGTGTTGCTAACGCCGCTGGCCAGTCAATCGAACATGTGTACAATATTAAAAACAACAGCTATCTTATTGACTGGAGTATGCAGTTAAAGGGTGCCGATAAACTCTTAACACAAGGCATCCTTAATCTTAACTGGGATATTACTGCCAAGCAACAGGAAAAGGATCTGAAGTACGAAAAAGGTCAAAGTAATATTGCTTTTGTTGAAGAAGACGAGTACGATTTTGAAGCAGCAGGCACAGGCGATACAAAGAAGTTTGGCGATAAAACAAAATGGATCGGTATCAAACAGCAGTTCTTCAACACCTCAATTGTGGCAACAAATAATTTTGCCTCTGCTGAAGCTACCTGGAAAGTGCCTGATGCAAAAGAAGATTCCTTACAAAAGGTAATGGATGTTAATGCTACATTCCGCTTTAACCTGGCAGGTGTTTCTGCAGCTACTATTCCGTTACAGCTTTATTACGGTCCCAACGATTATCATATTCTGAAGACGTTTAACAACAAGCTTGAAAGTCATGTGCAGCTGGGTTACGGTATTTTCGCTTTTGTAAAATACATTAACCGTTTTGTGGTAATGCCTGTGTTCGATTTCTTTAACAAGAACATCGGCAGCATGGGTATTGTAATTCTGTTGCTCACATTCTTTATCCGTTTAATTATTTCTCCACTTACATACACCAGTTACTTAAGCGGTGCAAAAATGAAAGTACTGCGCCCTGAAATTGAAGAGTTGAAGAAAAAGTATGGCAGCGATCAGCAGGCCATGAGCATGGAGCAGATGAAACTCTTCCGCCAGGCGGGTGTTAATCCGTTAGGTGGTTGTATCCCCGCTGTATTGCAGATCCCGATCTTCTTTGCCTTGTATAGCTTCTTTAACTCAAACATTGCGTTGCGTGGCGAAACATTCTTATGGGCAAAAGATCTTTCTGCATACGATACCATTGCAACCTTGCCTTTCAGCATTCCGTTCTATGGCGATCATGTGAGTTTGTTTACCATTACAGCAACTATTACCAGTTTGTTGATTTCGGTTTACAACCAATCGATGACACCAACGCAGGATAATCCGGTGATGAAATACATGATTTATTTCTTCCCCATTATGCTGTTGTTCATCTTTAACAGTTTGCCTTCTGCATTAACCTGGTATTATACGGTATCGAACGTGGTTACATTAGGGCTGCAGTTAATTATTCAGAAATTTATCATTAACGAAGAGAAGCTGCATGCAAAACTGCAGGAGAATAAAAAGAAACCGGCTTCTAAATCGAAATGGCAGGAGCGACTGGAACAAATGCAGCAAAGCAACCAGAAACTGCAGGATATGCAGAAAAAAGGACAAGGCAAGAAATAATCTTAACATAGTTTAACAAAGCCCCGGATGTTCTCCGGGGCTTTTTATTGCCGCTTGATGCAACTTGCCTTACTATTTTTATATCTTTAACGGGTATAGAACAGAACTATCGTATGAAACAAATCATTAAAGCAGTTTTTCTCTTTTTGTTCGCAGGTTCTTTTATGTCGGTTCAGGCTCAACAGACCTACGGCGAAGGTGTTGTTACCTATAACATTGTTGTTAATACAGGTAATAATGAAACCAAAGCTGCTGATCTGTTAGATGGCGCTACACAAAAAATCTCGTTCAAAGGCGTAAACACCCGTACAGAGCTTACCAGTATTCTTGGCAAAACGATTACACTGCACGATTCGAAAACAGGTGCTGCTGTTGTAATGAACGAATACGGTGAGCAGAAGATACTCATCCGCATGACGAAAGAAGATTACGAAGACCGTAACAGCAAGTATGTAGGCATACAGTTTGAATTAATGCCTGAGACAAAAAAGATCATGGGTTATAACTGTAAACTGGCGATTGCTAAGTTGAAGGATGGTACAACATTTCGAGTGTATTACACCACCGAGCTGGCTTTCCAGAATAAGGATTATGGCGCACAGTTTAAAAATCTCCCTGGCTTTCCGCTGGAATACGAATCGGAGTTAGGTAAAATGAAAGTTACCTGCATTGCAGATAAAGTAACGTTTGATCCTGTTCCTTCTGCCATGTTTGATGTACCTAAAACAGGCTACAGAGAAATGACCTATGAAGAAATTAAAAAAGTAAGAAAGAGTTAATGAAAATAGCTTCAAAAGAAAACCCCGACATTGTCGGGGTTTTTATTTATTTAATCTCTTTCTGAGGAGTTTTAAACTTGCTGAACACAGCCTTTTTCTTTACAGGTAATACATAAAGGTTATTGCCTTTTTGAAAGGTAACCGTATTTCCTTTGAAAACTAGACTGTTATTGGTTGTTGTAAAGCTGAACCCACTTTTAAAACGGAAGCCGTTTTGTAGGGTTAAAGGGCTGCTTTTAAGGTTAAGCGTTGTTTCGTTTTTCTTTTTGCCACCGCCGCCGGAGAAAAAAGAGGCAGACGAAGCTGTATAGAAAACAGCAAAACAGGTTACAAACAGCAAACCATTCCGCAGAAAGTTTTGGCGATATGTTGTTTTGGCTGTCATTTGATTACAAATTTAATGATGAATAATGGGATTCTGTTAGCCGCCTATCATTATTTTACAATTATATTAACGCATGTTGATAACTAAATGTTACATGGCTATTGTAAATTTTCTGAAATAGAGGTTAAATTACAGTAACCCACCCGCAACTACATGAAACAAAACCCCTCAAGAAACGACAAAGAAGAAATCAAAGAATTACTTCGTTTGTACGAAAACCTCAAAAACGGGCGTTCGCATTCCTTCCTCGAGGAAGAGAGTTTTGAAAAACTCATCGACTATTTTGACGATAAAGAGGATGTTGCCCAGGCGTTGCAGGCCGCTGAGCTGGGTATTGAAATTTATCCATATTCCTCGGCATTACTGGTAAAAAAGGCCGATTTATTATTGGCAACCCGTCAATATAAAGCTGCATTGGAAATACTGGAGCAGGCCGAACTGCTCGATAGTAACGATATCAACCTGTATATTCTTCGAACAGATGCTTACCTGGCACTGGATCAGCAGGAAAAAGCTGTAGAGTTATTGGAAGAAGCATTGCAACTCTTTACAGGCGATGAGCGCCTCGAACTTTTGTTTGAACTGGCCGATGTGTACGACGATTATGAGGAGTTTGAAAAAGTATTCGACTGTTTAAAACTTATACTCGAAGAGGAGCCTACAAACGAAGAAGCTTTATACAAGATCTGTTTCTGGACCGATTTTACAGGGCGCAATGAAGAGTCTATTACACTTCATCTCAACATCATCAACGAACATCCCTACAGCGAACTGGCCTGGTTTAACCTTGGTGCCGCTTACCAGGGGCTGAAGTTGTACGAAAAAGCCATTGATGCTTACATGTATTGCATTGCTATCGATGAAAAATTCGATTATGCTTACCGCAATATCGGTGATGCCTACATCCGCTTACGCAAGTATAAAGATGCCATTGAAATGCTGGAGAAGGTATTGGAATTAAGTCGCCCGGAAGAAGTAATACATGAAGCAATCGGTTATTGTTACGATCGGATGGCACAATACGCACAGGCAAGGTTTCATTACCGCAAAGCATCGCACATGAACCCGGATGATAGTAAGCTGTACTATAAAATTGCCTGTACTTACATCAACGAAGCTCAATACGAAAGCGGCATTAAACAATTGCAGCAGGCATTACGCATTCATCGCACACAGCCCGAATACAATCTTGCTATGGGTATGGCGCTCGTAGAAACAGGGCAATACAAAACGGCCATTGAACATTATGCCAACGTAATTAAGGCAAGGCCTAAAAACGTAAAAGGGTGGAGTGCCATACTTGAATGTATGTTGAAAGCAGATATGCTGGAGAATGCAGATGAGTATGCGTTAGCAGCCTACGAAGCAACAGGAGAAAAACCGGTGTTTCTTTTTTACAGAGTGGCTATCTCATTTGCACAAAGCATGTCGAAACAGGCCATCACACAACTTGAATATGCAATGAGTAAGGCGCCCAAGCTTATTAAAAAGCTCATTGAAGTACAACCCAAACTGCTCCAGCATCCGCAGGTGGTAGATTTGATTGCCCGTTACAAACGATCAAATTCGCTCTAAGTTTTACTTATCTGATAAATATCAGTCAATCACTAATTGCAGGTTGCCCCTGTATCCCTAAATTTGCCACGATTCAACAAAAAGCAATTGGATGAACTTTAATCTTACGCAAATTCCGGAACGCAACAAGAAACCCCGTGCTCATGGTATTACAATGGTCATGGATAAAGGACTTAGTGTAGAAGAAGCTAAAAACTTTATGAGTATAGCAGAGCCACATGTAGATGTGGTAAAGCTGGGTTTCGGCACTTCGTTTGTTACGCCTAAACTCAGAGAAAAGCTGGAAGTATATGCGTCGTTTAATATACCTGTTTATTTTGGCGGTACATTGTTCGAGGCCTTTCTTATCCGCAATCAATTTGAAGATTATATCAGCGTTTGTAAAGAGTATGGCGTTACTTACATGGAAGTAAGTGATGGTTCTATTGAAATACCGCATGCAGAAAAATGCGGGTACATTGAAAAATTAACCAAGCACGGAACCGTGTTGAGTGAAGTAGGTAGTAAAGATGCTGCTCACATTATTCCTCCTTATAAATGGATTGAGCTGATGCGTGCCGAACTGGAAGCAGGTTCAAGCTACGTAATTGCCGAAGCACGTGAAGCAGGTAACGTAGGTATTTACCGTGGCAGTGGTGAGGTGCGTGAAGGTTTGGTACAGGAAATTCTAACGCAGATCCCCGAAGAAAAAATTATCTGGGAAGCGCCGCAAAAGGCACAGCAGCTCTACTTTATTGAACTGATTGGCCATAACGTAAACCTGGGTAACATTGCACCAACAGAAGTTATTCCGTTAGAAGCCATGCGTATTGGCTTACGTGGCGATACTTTCCATATGTTCCTCGATAAACAAAAAGCATAATGCGGCAGTTTGGATTGATCGGATATCCGTTGAGTCATTCCTTTTCAAAAAAGTATTTCACGGAGAAATTTGCAGCCGAAAACATCAGCGGTTGTAATTACGAATTATATCCGATCGAATCGATTGAACTGTTTCCATCTTTACTGCAGGATATCGCTGGCTTAGAAGGTGTAAACGTAACTATTCCTTACAAAGAATCGGTGTTGCCTTTTCTGCATGAGCAGTCAGTCGCTGTGCAGGAAATCGGCGCCTGTAACTGTATCCGCATCCGCAATGGAAAATTAACCGGTTTTAATACAGATGTGGTAGGCTTTCGTCAATCGATTGAGCCTTTACTGCAAAGCCATCACCAAAACGCATTGGTACTTGGTACCGGTGGTGCCGCCAAAGCCGTGGTGTGGGTATTGAAACAGTTAGGTATTTCGTACAGCTACGTTTCCCGTACAAAGAACGAGGGCGTTTTAAGTTATGATGATCTTACAGCAGAGCTGTTGCAGCATTATCCGCTAGTTATTAACACAACGCCCTTGGGCATGCAACCGAATGTGGATGCAAAACCATCATTACCATACGAAGCTGTTACAGCCGGATTCCTTTTTTACGACCTGGTGTATAACCCGGCAAAAACGGCATTTCTTGCAGCGGCCGAACAACAGGGCGCAGTGATAAAAAACGGCGCAGATATGTTGGTGATACAGGCCGAAGAAAGCTGGAAAATCTGGAACAGTTAGTGTTTATTGTGGAACTATAGTTATCATTGTGATTGATTAAGAACCGATGCGCAGAAATTTTTTTATCTTCTTTTTGTTAGCCATTACATCGGCAACTGTGTTTGCACAGGCCGATAAAGCAGATGAATATTTGCAGGCTGCACGCAAACTCCGCAAAGAAGGTAAATGTGCAGAAGCACTTCCGTTATTTAAAAAAGCAATTGAAGCAAAACCTACACTTGCTGCGGCGCATTACGAACTTGGTTGGTGCCACAACGAAATGCAGCAATATGAAGAAGCATTGCCGGTTTTAGAAAAAGCGTTAAAGCTCGATCCAACAAACTTTCGCATTATCTACGAATCAGGTTTTGCACAATATAAACTGGGTAAAACCGATGAAGCACTGGTAAATTTTAACCGGGTGCTGCAAATGAATACGTCGTTTACCAAAGCCTACATTGCAAGAGGCGATTTGTATAAAGATGTTCAGAAAAATACCAATGCCGCATTAGCCGATTTTCTGAAAGCTTTTTCAATTGACAGTACCGAAAAGAAACTGCATTACCGCATCGGCTGGTGTTATAACGATCTTGGTAAGTTTGCAGAAGCCTTGCCTTACCTGCAAAAGGCCATCAACTTCGAAGAGCAGAATTATTTATCGCACAGCGAATTGGGCTTCACTTTATTCTCCCTCAATCGTTTCGATGAGGCAGTTGTTCATCTGCAAAAAGCAAACAGTTTAAAGGCAGGCTTTGAAACAACGGTTTATTACCTGGGAATGTGTTTTGTGAAGCAGCAGAAAAAGCAGGAAGCACTGCAAAAGTATAATGAGCTGGTGCAGCTAAACAGCAACTACGCACCGGGATTGTTGAAGGGCATCAAAGAGATGAACTGATTACGGCATTGCTAACTTTTCTTTTACTTCGGCCGGTACAGCAGCAATTTTCTTTAACTCATAGTTATAACAGATCATACCCGTTTTTGCCAGCGCAACAACAATATGATCCTGGTTGAGTAAACGGTAAAACAAATCGAACCCAACAGAAGAAAAATTGATGGCCGCTATTTGTACAGACAGTGTATCGCCGTAATAAATCTCTTTTTTAAACTCAATACCAACATCACTCATAATTAAACCGGTCCCTCCACAGTTCAATTCGGTATAACCATAATGAGAGAGGAACTGCATTCTTGCTTCGTGAATGATTGACAACACCGCATCGTTACCAACATGGTTGCCATAATTTAAATCGGTAATACGAACAGGTATTCTGGCGGTGTAAGAAACGTTTTCGGGGAAAGCAATTTTAATACGAGACATGAAGACGGAGCTTATTTATTGTTGTTCGGTACTGTTCACTAATTCATTTAAATCAATATCGCCGGCCGATGCAGAAATAGCAGCAGCAAAAGCCATTTTCTCACGCCATTTTTTAATCTGCTCATTACATTCTTTTGATTGTAAGGCAGTGGTTGCATCTACCTGCGTACTGCCATTACTTACAGCACACTTAAGGTTGTTGATTTTTTTTGATACACGTACCAGTTCACCGTTTTCATTCAATATCACATAATACTGGTTTTCGGCAAAGCCGGTTGTGTTTGTATTTGCATCGGCAGCTGTATGATGAATACCTTGGTAAGCAACGGTGTTCTGCAAATTATGATCAGGCGTTTCAACATACGCAACCGCATCGTTTAACGAAGATTTTTGTTTGATGCGTTCTTTAATGGCTGCTCTGCGCACCACTTCGGTATCGGCAGTTTCATCTGCAGCAATTGTGTTGGAATCGTTTCTTGCAGGTGTTGTTGCTGTTGATTGTTGTGCAGGTGTTGTTGTAACAGCCGTCAGGCTTGCTGACTCTGTTTCGGTATTCTCATTATTCAACAAACGATAACCACCCCACGCCAATACACCTGTTACAGCAGCAGCTATGGCTAAACGTATAACTCTTGTGTTATTTTTGTTGATGGAAATAACTTTAGCAGGTGTTGTTTCCTGTAACTGCTGTTCAATCGCATTCCAGTTTGATGGGGGAGGTGTCACTTCTGTTTGTTGCATCAAGCCGGCAACCTTTGTATCGAACGCATCAGCCGCAAGCTCTGCATCAATTGCATCCCATACCGGTGATGGAGCCGTTTCTTCAACTCCCAATATTTTTTGCTGAAGTGCAAGATCATCCAATGCTGGTTCAATCTGCAGCCATGCATCGGCGGGAGCTGCTGCTTCCATGTTCAGTAGTTGCGTACGCAAAGGCTCATCTGCCTTTTGTTCATCCAGTTCAACAGCAATCTTCTCCCACACATTTTCCGGTGGGTTAACTGCTGCGTTGAGCAGTGTTTGTTGAAGATTGGAATCGTTCATATTCTGTAAATAGATCAGCGTTTAATTTTTTCCTGTAAGATCATTCTTGCTCTTGCCAATTGCGATTTGCTGGTGCCTTCGCTGATGCCCAGCAGTTCGCCGATTTCTTTGTGGCTGTAACCTTCTACAACGTACAGGTTAAATACAGCTCTGTAACCGGGCGAAAGATCACGAATGATCCGCATCAGATCTTTTTCATTGATGTTTTCAACGGCCGAAACCGATTTGAATTCAATGCTTTCTTCTTTTTCTGAAAGCGACAGATCGTTTTTCTTTTTGCGGATCTGTTCAATGGCCGTGTTTACAAAAATGCGTCGCACCCAACCTTCAAACGATCCTTCGCCACGAAAACGCTCCAGATTCTTGTACACTTTTATAAAGCCTTCCTGTAAAATATCCTGTGCATCATCGGCATTGCCCATGTAGCGCAGACAAACAGCATACATTTTACCGGCATACTTATCGTACAGGCTTTTCTGCATACGTCGGTCGCCCTGAATGCATCCATGTATTAAGTCGGCATCGGTGATCGTTTGGTTGCTTTGCATGCTTAATTCTCCTTGATTATTTTTTGAGGAATTGAATCATCAGATCGAGCCCTTTTTTACGGTGGCTGTACTTGTTTTTTTCCTCCATCGTCATTTCTCCGAAAGCTTTATCGCTTCCGTCGGGTAAAAATACAGGGTCGTAGCCAAATCCCCCTGTTCCAGCTCTGTTTTCTAAAATCGTGCCGTTGCAAATACCTTCAAACTGAAAGAGCTCGCCATTACGGATCAACGAAAAAACAGTGCGAAAGCGGGCCCGCCTGTTTGTACTTCCCTGCAGGTTCGTTAACAGTTTATCGATATTGGCGTCAAAATCTCTGCCTTCGCCGGCATAACGTGCCGATTTTACACCCGGTTCTCCATTCAAGGCTTCTACTTCAAGCCCTGTATCTTCTGCAAAACAATCCTGTTGCAGACGGTTGTACAAAAAATCGGCCTTATGTTTTGAATTTTCTTCCAGCGTATCAAACGGTTCGGGAATATCTTCGGTAATGCCCGCATCTTTCATAATCATGATCCGGAAACCGGTGGGCAAAGCAGCTTCAATTTCTTCGGCTTTGTGCCGGTTGCCGCTGGCGAATATGAGTTGTTGCATAGTTGCTTACAGGCCCAGCATTTGTTTTAATGCCAGCCATAGTTTTGATTTTTTGGTTTTGTCTAAGCGGATAGCTTCCAGCGATTCGGTGCAACAGAGTTGAAAGCCTTGTTGCTGTTGAACGGTATAATCGGCTGTTTGTATAGGCAGCGCATCAACCTGTACAGCCGACGCAATTACATATTTGGGCTGCAGTTGATGCACCAGCTCGTCAAAAGCTGAGCGGTTACTGGCTACGTTTACCAGGGCAATATCCTCCATATTCATTTTGCAGGCCGTCAGCACATCGCTCAAAAACTGAAAATCAGCATCGTCCAGGTAAGGGAAGTGATGTTCTTCTACCAACCAAACAAATTGTTTTTTGTTTTTACCGGTAATGCCCTGTGTTGAAACAGTTGGTTTTGCTGTTGCAGCAGCAGGTGCGGGGGCAGGCTGTGGAGGTGCCGTTGCCGGATTTGTTTTCGCCGCACCGTCGTTTTCAAGAACAACGAGTTGTTTGCCGTATAAATCGGCTAATTGATCGTCAGTAAGTTGAATCTGTTGAAAAGACATAGTTCGGTTGCAACAAAACCCTTGTTTATTTTTTTCGTTTCTTTGCGCAACAAAAATAACGAGTTATGGTTGGCGCATTGGATATTTCAATAACAAAATCTGAAACAAGTAAACTCGGCACGCTTGATCTGGCCAATATTCCTTTTGGAAAATATTTTACCGATCACATGTTGGTTGCCGATTATGAAGATGGTGAGTGGAAAAATGTATCCATTCAACCTTACGCACCTATTACGATTTCACCCTCAAATGCTGCCATCCATTACGGACAAAGCATTTTCGAAGGTATTAAAGCATACCGTCATGAAAATGGTGAAGCGTATATTTTCCGCCCATTCGATAATTATAAACGCTTTAATAAATCGGCAGAACGTATGCAGATGCCTGCTGTGCCTGAAGAAATTTTTATTGAAGGCATGCGTAAGTTGATTGAGATTGATAAAGACTGGATTCCTGCCAAGAAAGATCATTCGTTGTACATCCGTCCGTTTATGTTTGCGAACGATGATGTAATTGGTGTGAAGCCCAGCGATAAGTATAAGTTCATGGTTATTCTTTGTCCTACCGGTCCTTATTATGCAGTACCGATGAAGATTTATGTAGAAGAACATTTTGTACGTGCAGTGCCCGGTGGTGTTGGTTTTGCAAAAGCGGCGGGTAACTACGGTTCATCGATGTATCCTACCAACGAAGCCAAGAAAAAAGGCTACGACCAGGTATTGTGGACAGATGCTGTTGAGCACAAATACTTACAGGAGTTTGGTATGATGAATGGATTTGTGATTATTGGTAATACCGCCATTACTCCAAACTTAGATGAAGGAACCATTCTTGCCGGAGTTACAAGAGATACGGTGATTACTATTTTACAAGAGATTGGTTTAACAGTTGAAGAAAGACCCATCAGCATTCATGAAGTGGTGGAAGCCTACCAGAACGGTACATTGAAAGAGGTGTTTGGTACCGGTACGGCTGCAACTATTTCCATGATCAAAGAATTATGTTACAAGGATAACGTAATGACCTTTGATACAGATAGCTGGACTATTTCTCCCGAAGTGAAGAAACGCTTAACTGATATTCGTGAAGGAAGAGCAGCTGATACACACGAGTGGTTGTATAAAATTTAAACAGTCTTGTAATAGAAAGAAAAGAGCGGCTTTGAAAGAAGCCGCTTTTTTGTTTTTGGCTTTTTAGTATTTTACAAGTTCAGTAAACAACAAGATTGCATGTGTCGTTGGTCGGGAGACACAACGGCGGTGAGCTGGGTGCACAATTGAACAGCAAATAAATGTTCGCAGTGGAATACCAATAGAAAGATAAAAAGACGGTTTCTATGAATGACGAAATAAAACGACTAGGAAAGTTTATCAACTATACAATTCTTCCAACAGATAAAACCATTTCGTTTGTGGTGATCAACGAAAAAGATTTGTTTTATCATGCTGTTAAAGAATATCATGGAATTTTGGAAAATAAGGGTACCAAAATCTTAGACACTGACCCATATTTTCATTTAAAATTTCCAAACTATGACTTTTCTGGGGCTGCAATTTTTTTCAAGTTTAATAATGGCTTGATTGGGGTTGATCAGAGTCTTTCACGCAAAGGAAATCCTTATTACATATGTGAGTCTTACGAAGACTACGAATTGATTACAAAATATTTAGTTGTATACAAAGACGAGCAAACCAATGAGGCGATTATAGAATGTAGTTTGTGGAGTCATGTAACTATAAAGAGCTTTTTGAATTCTATTGCACTTGCAGAAGTAATAGAGTTTGAACTCCCTGAAAATTCAAAATTATTCAAAGCTCCTAATGGCTATTATGTAATGTTGGAATTTCTCCCAGCAAAAAGCGGAGTGCAGGCACTTTGGAGCAATATTGAAAAAATTAATGCTCATGAAGATATTTATATCGGGTTGGTGATTTATGAGTCCCTGGAATTAATGAAGTATTTAGGCGTTTTTGATCCAGATGAATAGATTAGTTTTTTGTGGTCGTTGGTATTTTTGTTAAGTGAACCTCTATGGTAGTTGTTGTGTGTTTTAACTAACATTAAGTCGAGATAACTATTGTAATGCTATCGGCTTCAACACCGTTTCTTCCCAACTTTTATATTTCTTCTTTAACTCTTCTGCTTTTGCAGTGTGTGTTGAAATTAAATTGTTACGCTCAGCTTCATCAACAGATAAATCGAAAAGATATTCGCCGTTTTCATCAACAATGTATTTCCAGTTGCGGTCGAGTATGGCGTGTTGCTTACTTCTTTGAAAAACACGCCAGTAAAATGTGCGTGGCAATACTTGTTGATTGGAGGTAAGAACTGGCAAAAGATTCATACCGTCAGTTGTATATTTTTCATTGGCTTTTGTTCCTGCAGCAGCAAGTATAGTTGCCGTCCAATCCATTGTAATCACTTGTTGCTGCGATACGGTATTTGCTTTTATTTTTCCGGGCCAGCGTACAAATGCAGGCACACGTACACCACCTTCCCAAACCGTCATTTTCGTTTTTGCGTAAGGTCCCATATCCGAAAATTTTTCACCACCATTATCGCTGGTAAATATCACAATCGTGTTGGCAGCTAATCCTGTTTCGTCCAATGTTTTTAAAATACGCCCAACCTGCTCATCAAGGCTTTGCATCATGGCTTTGTATACATCTTTCGTTCCCATCGATTGCATCAGCTTCGCACTCATGGGAATGCTGTCGGGCAATGCAGCATCAGTTGGTCCCTGCCAGGGCCAATGCGGTGCAGTAAACTGTAAGCTTAAAAAGAACGGTTTGTTGTGCGGCTGTTGTAAAAAGGAAATAGTTTTTGCGCTGAGTAATTCAGTTGTATATCCCTTGGTATAAACTGGTTTTCTGTTTTCATACAAATCGTGCTGGCCTCCATCACCTTTATGCGAAATGTAATCTGCCGCACCGGTATAAATGCCGAAGAAATAATCAAACCCATTATCCAGCGGATGAAAAGATGGGCCCACACCTAAATGCCATTTGCCAATGAGTGCAGTTTCGTATCCTGCTTTTTTTACCAATGCAGCAACGGAATAATCAGCGGCGTTTAATCCAATAGCGCTGTCACGTTTGGAAGGTACCCATGGTTCCAGTAAACCAATGGAAGTACGTGCAGGATAACGACCCGTCATAAATGCTGTTCGTGTAGGCGTGCATACAGGAGCTGCAGCATAAGCGTTGGTAAACTTCATTCCCTGTGCTGCAAGTTGATCGAGGTTAGGCGTTTGATAATCTGTTCGGCCATAGCAACTGAGGTCGGCATAACCTAAATCATCTGTCATAATATAAATGATATTCGGTTGCTGTGCAGCAGCAGCTGTATGCAATGCAACAAACAATGTTGCTATGAAATACCATTTGTTACGCATGTTGATTTTTTATACAAAGTAGAGCTTTCGGTAATTCTTTGCAATAAAAAAAGCTGTGGACAACCACAGCTTTAAAAGGGAATCGAAAATATATTATCGAATCAATGTGATTGTTCCCTGTAACCTGAACACAGCACCATCGCCGCACACAACATCGGTAATGTAGGTGTAAATGCCCGGGCCTTGTTCATAGCCGTTGATGGTTCCATCCCAACCAACAGCAGGATTGTTGCCCTGAATGTTTTCTCTTGAATAAACGGCTTTACCCCAACGATCGTAAATAATCATACGTCTTATTTTATCTACACCATCACCCATTACAAAAAAGCGATCATTGCGTCCGTCGTTGTTGGGTGTAAACGAATTCGGAATATAAATACGCCCTGCCAAACAACCCACCAACACCGTTACACTATCGGTGGATTTGCAACCGGCAATATTGCTTACAACAACTGCGTAGGTCGTATTATTTTTTGGTGTTGCCTGTGGGTTGGCACAGGTAGTACAGTTTAATGTATTGGAAGGCGACCAAGTATACGAAGTAATATCGGGGGAACCGATTGCCAATAACTGTGCAGATGTGCCACCCATAATAACCGTATCGTTACCTGCATTAACCGTTGGATAATTGTACACATATACTGTGACAGTTTTTGTATCGGTAAAACAGTTGTCAGTATCTGCACCGGTAACAGTATAGGTAGTCGTTGTTGTTGGTGTTGCCAACGGATTGGCTGTAGTGGTACTGCTTAATCCGGCTGGCGGAGTCCAGTTATAAAGTTCGGCTCCACTGGCAGTAAGACGAATACTTTCACCCACACACAAGGTATCGCCTGCACTAACCGAAATAGTAAATGGTTTGCGTACACGAATTACAACAGAGTCGCTGTTGCTGCAGCCTTGCGGGGTAGAACCAGTAACACGGTACACAATATTGTTCGTAGGTGTTGAAACCGGATTGGTGCAATTGGTACAGCTGAGATCTGTTCCGGGGCTCCATAAGTAGGTTGATGCGCCGGAGGGGTTTAACACAAAGCTGCTGCCCAAACAAATGGTGGTGTCTTTACCCGCATCAATCGTTGGTGTTTGATTAACAATAACAGTTGTTGAAGTACTGTCGGTACAGCCGCTGCTGTTTTTTGTAATGAGCCATGCAGGATAAATGCCCGCTGTTGTTATAGAAAAGTTCGACAGATTTTGTGTGCTTACAATTCTGTTGTCGATTTTCCATGTCCAACTGATGGCCGACGTATCGGGGTTCGCTAAGCTGCCGTTTAGATTTACCAATGCCGGACTGCAATAGGTTGTTGTGCCACTAATGATTGGTTGTGGTGTTGAAACAACTTTTATCAGCTGCGGTTTAGTGATTGTGTTGGTACAGCCGTTTACTGTTCGTATTGTTAACGTTACATCATACACACCGGTGCTGGTATAGTTGTGCGATGGATTACGCAGGCTGCTGGTAGTACCATCGCCGAAATTCCAGAGATAGCTGCTTACAATATCGGCTGTAACAGATGAATCTCTGAACTGAACAGTGCCGTTATCACACAAAACAGTTTTGTCAAAACTAAAGTCAGGTTTTGAACCGAATATTTTAATGGTATCAACGCCGATCAATGGTGTTAAACAACCTTGTGTATCCTGCAACAAAACCTTTGGTACATAAAAGCCCGGGTATTGATAATTGAAGGCAACAATTGAATCGGTTGAAAACAAGGTATTGCCATCGCCAAAATCCCAGAGATATTTTACTTCATTATTGGATGTTACAGCAAAGTTTACCTGCATCGGGAAACAACCTGTAATTGGAGTGTAGGTAAGATTGGCAACTGTGTTCGATAATACACGAATGCGCATTTGCTTTCTGTCGATACAACCACCGGCCGATGTTACGGTTAATGTAACAATGTAATCGTTGGGGATTGCATAAGAGTAAGATGGGTTTAGCGCTGTTGACGTATTGCCATCGCCAAAATCCCACAATACGGTTTTGTAAAATGTTGAAGTGTTGGTGAACTGTACCTGCAACGGCGGACAAATCGTAAATGTATCGCTGGCAATGAAATCAGCTTTCGGCACATCAACCGTAATGTAGTTTGTTTTAATAATGGAATCAACACAGCCGATTGCTTCACGGCCGATGAGTTTTACCGTATACTTACCGGTTGCTGTATACACATGTGTTGGATTAACACCGGTTGATGTTGAGCCATCACCAAAATCCCAGGTATAACTCAGGTTACTGCCCGAAGAGGTATTGATGAATTGTACGGTACCATTGGGGCACGATAAACTGTCAACTGCATAAAAATTAATCTTCGATTCAAAAATGTCAAGGATCGTTCCGCCTAATGTACTATCCACACAACCATAGGAGTCGGAAACAATCAGTTTTGGAAAATAGGTTGATGCGGTTGTATACGCATGTTGTATGGGGGAGGTTGCACTTGTTAATGTGTTACCATCACCAAACTGCCAGTTATAACTTGTAATCGGATGGATGCCATCGGTTACTGTTGTACTGGTAAACGTAACAGCCTGGCCCACGCATTGCGGATTAGGTAGTGCAGTAAACGAAGGAGTAGGACCATACACATTCAGCACTTTCGTAACACTGTCTTTACAACCATTGATGTCGGTAACAACAAGTTTAACCGTATAGTTTCCGATTGCGGTATAGGCATAGGAGAAAGAAGCTGTTGTTCGTGTAGAGCCGTCACCCAAATCCCAAGACCATGCAGAAACATTTGCCGGGTTAATATTTCCTGCCGAAAAATTAAACGATTGCAAACGGCACTTTGCATCCTGATCGGTTGTAATAACCGGAGCGAGATTATAGAAATTGACTGTTTGGCTGATTGAATTTGTACAACTACCGTTGGTAACAGTAAGCGTTACATTATATATTCCGGGTGCAGCATAGGTGTGCGATGGATTACTCAGTGTTGATGTATTACCATCGCCAAAATTCCAGGCATAAGTTAAAGCTCCATCTGAATTATCTACAAACGACACGCTTGCAGAAGCTGCACAATCGTATTGAACGGCAAAGTTTGCAACAGGCGGTAAAATGTTGATGTAGTTTGTTTTGGTAATCGTATCCGGGCAACCGTTTTTAATAGCAATTAACCGTACGGTCATTGGGCCTGCCTTTGTATACGAGTAGGATGGGTTTTGTAAGGTACTGCTGCCATTGTCGCCAAAATCCCAACTCCATTGATCCGGCGCACCTGTACTTTGGTCGGTAAACACAACGGGTTGTCCAGCACAACTGCTAAGAGGCGCAGCAGAAAAATTAGCAGTGGGCTTTGTGCCTGTTTTTACACCATTTGCATAACTGATGGTTTCTGTACAGCCGGTGCTGGTTGTAACAGTTAATCGTACTGTATAACTGCCTTGAGCAGGATAGAGGTGGCTGGGGAATTGCTGAGTAGAGGTGCCACCATCACCGAAATCCCATAACCACGATACAACAGAATCGATGGAAGTAACAACGGGGGTAGGTGTAAATGTATACGGGAAACATCCTCCGCCGGGCATATTGGCAATAGCAACAACTGCTTTCTTTATGCGGATGAAATCTGTTTTTGTGATCGAGCCGGAACATCCTGCCGATAAAGTAATATTTAACCGCACCGTATAATTTCCTTCGGCTGTATAGGTATGGCTGGGGTTTTGCAACGTAGAGGTAGTACCATCGCCAAAATCCCAGAACCATTGTTTTACACCCGGCGTATTGTTAGAAAAGTTTACGGTAAAAGGTGTTTTACACGAAACAGAGTCGTTTACAGTAATGGTTGGTACCGGGTTACTGATAATATTGATGGTTTTTATAGCAGAGTCGATACAGTTGCCATAATTATTTACAAGCTTAACAGTGTATGTGCCGGTTGTGTTGAAGATCTTGATAGGGTTGGCAGCAATTGAGGTAGTACCATCGCCAAAATACCAGGTAGCCGAACTGGATATAGGCCTCGACTGATTGGTAAACTTTACCGTGTCGCCAATACACACACTATCTCTAAAACTGAAATTGGAGTTGAAGTTGCCGATACTCATCTGGTTGTTCTTCGTGATGGTATCGATACAGCCCTGGTCACTTTCTGCAATCAGGCGTACATTAAAGGTACCTGCTGTAGTATAGGTATGGACGGGGTTTGTATTAGTTGAGTTGCCGCCATCGCCGAAATCCCATTTGTAGGTAACGTTGCCCGGGCCTGTGGTGAGGTTGGTAAACGTAATAGCTTCCGGTGGTTTACAGTTAATGGGAGAACTGGCGCTGAAGTCTGCTTTTACACCGGTTGTAACCCGAATAAACGACGATTTCACCAAGAGCGAAAAACAGCCATTGCTGTTCGTTACTTTCAACGCAACGTTATAATTGCCGCTATTATAATATACATGGTAGGGGTTTTGAGCAGTACTGGTGGTGCCATCGCCAAAATCCCATTCCCAGGATGTAATGGTTCCGCCCGATGTGGCCACCGAATTGTCGGTAAACTGTACCCGGAGTGGAAAACAGCCGACAGAACTGGTGGAGGTAAAAGCAACCTGCGGCGGTTGCAAAACATTAATATAGTTTGTTTTTACAAGCGAATCCTTGCCGGCAGCATTGGTAATAATAAGCTTAACTGTATAAATGCCCGGCGTTAAATAGGTAGTTGAAGGATTTTGTTGGGTTGAAATAGTGCCGTTGCCCAGATCCCAGCGCCAACCCGTTGGTCCGCCTGTGGATTCATCGGTAAAATTTACAAGTAAAGGGGCGCAGCCGCTGGTAGGACTAGCTTTAAATGCAGTTGCTAATTGACTGTATGCGGAAGCAGAAAAGAAAATTGTAAATAAGGCAAAAAAACAAATACGTTTGGTTTTTACAAAAAGTGGGGGTGTATTTTCAGCACTTAGTTTTATCATATTGAATTCAGTCTTTTCTGAACGAGAAATGAGATATTGGGAGTAAAACTTTACTTGCAGACAAATATAGTTCTCATTTTCAGCTTTTTATAGTAAAAGCAGCATTAATTCTGTTCAATTTCGGTACCCATTTTAGTATAAACGCAAAACAATGGGGAATAATGTCTTTGCAGGAATTTTAGTTATTTACACATATGTGAATAGAAAACTGCGAAAGTTTTTTGTAGTTTAAATGTGTACACCTACCTTTGCCGTCCGAAAAATAATAAGGTAAGGAATGCCTACAATACAACAATTAGTAAGAAAAGGAAGAGAAATCATCAGGGCGAAAAGCAAATCCCGTGCGTTGGATGCGTGCCCATTCCGCAGAGGTGTATGTACACGTGTGTACACAACAACACCAAAGAAGCCAAACTCGGCTCTGCGTAAAGTAGCAAAAGTGCGTTTAACCAACAAAGTTGAGGTAATCGCCTACATCCCCGGTGAAGGTCACAACCTGCAGGAGCACTCAATCGTATTGGTGCGTGGCGGTCGTGTGAAAGATTTGCCAGGTGTACGTTACCACATTGTACGTGGTTCGCTCGATACTGCGGGTGTAAAAGACCGTAAGAAGAGCCGTTCTAAGTACGGTACGAAGAAGGAAAAAGCTAAAAAATAATCAGACTAAGTAATTCTTATATACAATGAGGAAGACGAAACCTAAAAAGATAGCGCTGGCGCCAGACCCAAAATTCAATGATGTTCTGGTTACACGTTTTGTTAATAACCTGATGTGGCAAGGTAAAAAAAGCACTGCTTACACAATCTTCTACGATGCAATTGATAAAGTTGCAAAAACAACCGGCGAAGACGGTTATGAAATCTGGAAGAAAGCAATTGCTAATGTTACTCCTGCTGTAGAGGTACGTAGCCGCCGTATTGGTGGTGCTACTTTCCAGATTCCTGCGGAAGTACGTGCTGACAGAAAGATTTCTCTCAGCATCAAATGGCTCGTTCGTTACAGCCGTGAGCGTAACGGTCGTAGTATGGCAGACAAATTAGCAAACGAAATTGTTAGTGCAAGCAAAGGTGAAGGTGGTGCTTACAAGAAGAAAGAAGATACACATCGTATGGCTGAAGCGAACAAAGCTTTCGCTCACTTCAGAGCTTAATATTTTCGTTGAGAATATTTAATCCCCCGTACCAAACGGGGGATTTTTGTTTTCGTTACATCCCAATCTCTTTTACCAAATAGTTAGTGTTGTAAAACATCTGAGCTGAATGTGAGTTTTGCGCCCGACAATAAGTACGAAAAGGGCAAGCCCGGAAGCTTGCCCTTTTCGTATTTGAAGTAAGTAATGCTTACTTCTTCTTTTTCTTTTTTGCTTTTGGTTGCTTTGCAGGCAGTTGTGCTATTACAGTTTCGCCACGACCATTTTCATTTGCCTTGCTTTGAATGGTCCAGAGATCAAGTTGGTTATCGCCATCCACAACACTACCGCTGTAATCGCCCCAGGCTACTCCGTCGGCGGCGCCTTTACCCTCACCTAAGCTCACTATTTCACGAATGGTGCCGGGTGCATCTTTTGCCCGGCGGTAAGCAAAACGTGGACTTATAAACATGTTTCCGTTTGCTTCCTGGAAACCGATAAGAACATCGTTCTTTTTATTTACAGCAAGCGTTGTTTGAATGTAATTGGTAGTATCGCTCTTAATCAAGCCGCTTTGTATAATTGATCCATCCGCTGCATTTACCTGGTGCCATTGTACGGCAGCACGACCTTCGCAATTAACTGCTTGTGAAAACCAGATATTTCCACTTTGCAATACGAGGTTTTTGGGATTTCGATCGCCGGAAGAAATTTTTTGTTGAGTATTGTATTGTGGCGATTGTGGTGGTCCTCCAACATATTTCAGGTTATGCAGTTTACTGCTCACCAAAACACAAACGGGTGTTCCATCTGCAGCTTCGGTTACACGACGGATGATAAATTTATCACGATCAATTTCGAAAAAATAAATATCATCAGTTCTATCTTGTCCGTAAACAGGATGGCCAAGGCTTCCGCTGAAATGGTAAATTGTTGCAGGCTTACCCGATTTTGCATCGGCTGTTTTTAATACAAATGTTCTTTGCTCGCCACCCGGAAATGAATAGCCGATCCATTTTTTACTGTATCCGATACCACCGCCATCAACACCTTTGGGAGCAGGAACAGGGTAGGTGTTCCAGGCGCCACGTGGATCGTTGGTTTCGGATACCGAAATATTTACCGGTTTTATTTTAGCAGAATCCCAATACACCCACAAATCGAAACCAAATACCTGGTTGTGCGCATCAAAGAACAACTTCGGGTCAATACCATTGTTGAAACATTTTTGCGAGATGCCCTGCACATAGTCGCCTTTTTTGGTATAAATCACCAAACCATTATTTGTGCCATGTAGCACATAGCCGCCACCTACTGCAATTTGCGGATCTACCTGGCGATTACCATCCATGGAGCCATCGAATACGAGATAGCCATTTACCATGCGGGGGTTGCCACCCTGCTTACGTTCGGGGCAGGCGCCGTTGTTATTAAAACTGCTTTTGTGAATAGGGCTGATGGTTTCTGAACGTACAGGACGAAGTGTATCGCCTTGGTTTTGTGCCCGCAGCACAGCTGTAGAGCAGAGCAGTGCAATAAGGATTCGAACTTTATTCATTGGTTTTGAATTGTTTTTTACAAAGTAAACCGCATTTGCAGTGCAGTACAGGAGCAATCGTTTGCTCATATTCAGGAGCAGGAAAAAGCAGACAGGTCCGGCATGCCAAACTACTGCACATCAACAGAACAGAAAGCGCCCAAGCCGAAAACAAGCCTTTGTACGGAAATGCGTTTCGGAAAGGAAAAATCCTTACTTTTGCGCCGCCAAAGTTTCCAACCAAAGGGTGCATTTGAACAGCGGATAGGAGGTTCGAAATTGATTGGCATCGTATGAGAGTATAAAATCTTACATATCAGCAACAGGTGTTCCGGCTATACGGAGCAATCCTTCCCATCTATATGCTGATACATGATTCCGGCCCTGAAGTGTGCAACGCAACAGGTGCAGCTCAAGGAACCGGTTGCAAATAACAACAATCACATAACGTCTTTTAAAACGATAAACATTCAAACTAAACAGTCATGGCAGACTTAAAATTTCAGAGAAACTTTGGTATTGCGGCTCATATTGATGCCGGTAAAACCACAACTACTGAGCGTATCCTCCGCTATACCGGTATGATTCACCGTATTGGTGAGGTGCACGATGGTGCAGCTACAACCGACTGGATGGAGCAGGAAAAAGAAAGAGGTATTACCATTACTTCAGCAGCGGTAAGCTGTCAGTGGAACTTCCCAACCGTATTAGGTAAGCAAACACCAGATACAAAGAAGTATTCTTTCAACATTATTGATACTCCCGGACACGTGGACTTTACCGTAGAGGTAGAGCGTTCCATGCGTGTATTGGATGGTCTGATCGCTTTGTTCAGTGCGGTTGATGGTGTAGAACCACAATCTGAAACTGTATGGCGCCAGGCAAACCGTTACAATGTACCACGTATCGGTTTCGTAAATAAAATGGATCGCAGCGGTGCTGACTTCTTAAATGTAGTAAAGCAGGTGCGTGAAATGCTCGGTTCTAAAGCCGTTCCTCTTCAGTTACCTATTGGTGCAGAAGACGATTTTAAAGGTGTGGTGGATTTGATTAAAATGAAAGGTATCATCTGGCACATGGAAACAGAAGGTATGACGTTCGATGAGATCGACATCCCTGCTGATATGCTGGAAGAAGCAAAAGAATGGAGAGCTCAACTGGTAGAAGCAGTTGCAGAATACGATGATAACCTGATGGAGAAATTCTTCGACAATCCGGACAGTATTACTGAAGCTGAGATTCATGAAGCTGTACGCAAGGCAACAATTGATCTTTCAATTGTACCAATGATGTGTGGTTCTTCATTTAAGAATAAAGGTGTACAAACTGCACTGGATGCGGTTTGCCGTTACCTGCCTTCACCAGTAGACGTTGAAGCGATCAAAGGAACAGATCCTGATACTGGCGAAGAGTTAACACGTAAGCCCGATGCAAAAGAACCATTCGCTGCATTGGCGTTTAAGATCATGACCGATCCTTTCGTAGGTCGTCTGGCGTTCTTCCGTTGTTACTCTGGTCACCTCGATGCAGGTTCTTATGTACTGAACGTACGAAGCGGTAAGAAAGAGCGTATCAGCCGTATCATGAAAATGTTTGCCAACAAACAAAACCCTGTTGATTTTATTGAAGCAGGTGATATTGGTGCAGCAGTAGGTTTTAAAGAGATCAAAACCGGTGATACATTGTGCGATGAGAACCATCCGATTACTTTAGAGAACATGTTCATTCCTGAGCCTGTAATCTCTTTGGCGGTTGAACCAAAAGCACAGGCCGATGTAGATAAAATGGGTCTTGCAATTTCTAAGTTAGTTGAAGAAGATCCTACACTCCGTGTGAAGACTGACGAAGAAACAGGTCAGACTGTATTGAGTGGTATGGGTGAGCTTCACTTAGAGATCATTGTAGATCGTATGAAGCGTGAGTTTAAAGTAGAAGTGAACCAGGGTGCTCCGATGGTGGCTTACAAAGAAGCTTTCAAGAAGAAAGTTGAACACCGTGAAGTGTTGAAGAAACAATCGGGTGGTCGTGGTAAGTTCGCTGATATCGTATTCGAAATCGGGCCTGCTGATGAAGAGTGGTTAAAAGAAAATCCGGGTAAAGCATTCCAGTTTGTGAATGACATCTTCGGAGGTTCTATTCCAAAAGAATTCATCGCTCCTATTCAGAAAGGTTTCGAAGCTGCTATGACGAATGGTGTATTGGCTAACTACCCTGTTGAGCATATGAAGATTCGTGTGTTTGATGGTAGCTACCATGATGTGGATTCTGATGCAATGTCGTTCGAATTGTGTGCGAAGAGTGGTTTCCGTGAAGCAGGCCGTAAAGCTGCTCCAACACTCCTCGAGCCAATTATGAAAGTTGAAGTTGTAACACCAGACCAATACATGGGTGATGTAACAGGTGACTTGAACCGTCGTCGTGGTATGTTGGAAGGTATGGATACAAAAGGTAATGCACAGGTAATTAAAGCAAAAGTTCCGTTGAGCGAAATGTTCGGTTACGTAACTCAGCTCCGTTCATTATCTTCTGGCCGTGCAACTTCAACCATGGAGTTCAGCCACTATGCACCTGCACCAAATAACGTTGCCGAAGAGGTAATTGCCAAGGTGAAAGGTAAAGTGAATGCTTAATTGTAAGTAGTAACTTGAAATAGGAATCCCTCCGCTTGCGGAGGGATTTTTTTATGTCTTTATTTGAAGATTCCCGATCCTTTGAGACGGGAAATAAAAAACGCCACATCATTTGATGTGGCGTTTCGTTATTTGTATTACAAATAATTATCTGCTGTTTGCATCATTCATACGGATGTTTCTTCCTTTGAACTTTTTACCGTCAATTGCCTTCATCATTTGCTTAGCCGCTTTGCTGTCTACTTCCACCCAGCTGTTCATTTCACGCATATCTATTTTGCCGAGTACTTCTTTTTTCAAATCACTCATGTCTAAAATAAATTGCAGGAAACTGGCTTTGTAAAAACCATCTTTCGTGCCAAGGTTTACAAACAAACGGGCATAGTTACCGGAGCCGCCACCAGCATTAAAATCACGACCTTGTGTATCACGATAAGGTTGGCGTTCACGAGGAGCACGGGTGCCTCTGTCCATACCTCTTTCGGTACCACGACCATCACGTTTAAACTTATCAAACTCACGGCCACGCTCACGAATATTGAGGTCTTCTGCGTTTTCGTAATACTTCAGGAAACGATCGAACTCCATCGCCGCAATTCGCTTCAGAATATCTTCCTTCGTCATGTCTGCAAATTTTTCCTGCAGCATGGGTACGTAGGTTTCGTATGCTTCGTTGCTTACATCGGTGCTGATGAGTTTATCCATAAACGAGAAAAACTGTTTACGGCAAACATCTTTGCCGGTAGGAATTTCAAGTTTATTAAAACGAGATTGTACAATACGCTCAATCTGACGAATCTTTCCAATTTCACGACTATGTACAATACTCATGCAAATCCCTGTTTTACCGGCACGACCTGTACGACCACTGCGGTGTGTGTACACTTCAATATCATCCGGTAATTCAAAGTTGATTACATGCGTAATGTCTTTTACATCAATACCACGTGCAGCTACGTCTGTTGCAATAAGCAATTGCAAAGTTCTGTCACGGAACTGACCCATGACCGTATCACGTTGCTGTTGTGTAAGATCGCCGTGCAAGGCATCAATATCGTATCCTTCACGGGTTAATTTCTCAGCAATCTGTTGGGCGTCAATTTTTGTACGTGTAAAGATGATACCATAAATGCCGGGGTTAAAATCGATCAAGCGTTTCAATGCTTCGTAACGGTGTTGCGATGCAACTACGAAGTACTGGTGATCAATGTTTACGTTGGCCGTATTCATTTTACCAACTGTTACTTCCACCGGTTCTTTCATGTACTTGCGGCTTACCTTCCGGATTTCGGGTGGCATGGTTGCACTGAACAACCAGGTACTTTCTTTTTTGGGCGTGTTCTGCAGAATAAATTCAATATCGTCCTGGAAACCCATGTTCAGCATTTCATCTGCTTCATCGAGTACCACGTATTGAATTTCTGCAAGGTTGATCGCTTTCCGTTCAATGAGATCGATCAAACGGCCGGGCGTTGCTACAACAATCTGTACACCACGTTTAATATCACGGATCTGCATGCCAATGGATGTACCGCCATAAACGGCTACCACGTTCATGCCCTTCATGTGTTTTTTGAAAAGTTCGATCTCTTTTACGATCTGCAGACAAAGCTCACGGGTAGGACATACGACCAATGCCTGTGGATGCTTTTTGCTTTCGTCTAATAACTGCAGCATGGGTAAACCAAAAGCTGCTGTTTTGCCGGTGCCAGTTTGGGCAAGGCCAATTAAATCCTTTGTTCCGCTTAATAAAACGGGGATTGCTTTTTCCTGTATAGGAGTGGGAGTTGTAAAACCGAGTTCACTAATCGCTTTCATCAATCTTTCATCCAGTCCAAGCGCTTCAAATGTGTTCATTCTTAATTTCTGTTATAATAAGCGGCAAAGGTAAGCTTTTAAGGGGAGAATAGGGGGAAGAACTGCGAAGCTGGTGCAGGAACCGGGCTCTTGCGGGCAAGGGGATGTCTGATTTAGGATATTTGATGCAGGATGTCTGATTTAGGATGTAGGATGTAAGAGGTAAGAAGTAGGATGTAGGATGTAGGAAGTAAACATTCACTACTCAGCATTCACCACTCTCCATTACCTTTGCCCGATGCGAAAATTGAGCATGGATGAACTGAACCGCAAAACCGTGGATGAGTTCAAAGAAGCTGAAAAAAACAAAGTGATTGTGGTGTTGGAAAACATCCGCAGCATGCAAAATGTAGGGAGTGTTTTCCGTACTGCCGATGCGTTTTTGGCAGAAGCTATTTACCTGATTGGGTACACACCGCAACCTCCGCACCGGGATATTCATAAAACAGCGCTGGGCGCTACCGAAACCGTAAACTGGAAGTATTTTGCAACCACCGCCGAAGCCATTGCAGAACTGAAAGCCAACGGCTACAAATTGTTTGGTATTGAACAGGTGGAAGCAAGCATTCTACTGCAGGATTTTGAAAAAGCGCCCGATGAAAAAATAGCCTTCATTTTTGGCAACGAGGCAGAAGGCGTTGAACAGGAAACCCTGCTGCAATGCGAAGGATGTATTGAAATACCACAGTTTGGAATGAAACATTCGCTGAATATTAGTGTAGCAGCCGGTGTGGTGCTTTGGGAAATGGCAAGAAAAGGTATATTGAACCCATAATCAGGATTGAACAACATGAGTACAGTAAAGAACTACTTATCGCTGATAAAATTTTCGCACACCATTTTTGCATTGCCGTTTGCATTGATTGGTTTTACAATAGGGGCAACAGAAATTGTAACATGGAATTTGAATAGGGTTATACAAGAGAAATCTGTTCAACAAAATTTTCTTAGTCCTTCAAAATCAGAATATCTTTTCAATGGTATCCCTTCAACAACACTTGGCTATATAGTTAAATTCGTTCTCGTTCTGCTCTGCATGGTCTTTGCCCGCAGTGCAGCCATGGCCTTCAACCGTTATCTCGACAGAAGCTTCGATGCAAAAAATCCACGTACGGCCATCCGTGAAATACCGGCAGGAATTATTTCGGCCAACAGTGCGTTGCTGTTTACCATCATCAACGGTGTGTTGTTTGTGGTAACAACATTTTTCATCAACACACTTTGCTTTACATTATCACCCGTTGCATTGCTGGTGGTGCTGGGTTACAGTTATACAAAACGTTTTACACCGCTTTGTCATTTGGTATTAGGCTTGGGTTTATCGTTGGCGCCCATCGGCGCTTACTTAGCTGTAACAGGTGCATTCGCAGTATTGCCCATTTTATTTTCGTTTACTGTTTTGTTTTGGGTAAGCGGTTTCGATATTATTTATGCCTTGCAGGATGAAGAGTTTGATAAGAAATATGAACTGAAATCGATCCCTGCATGGTTGGGTAAAACAAAAGCGTTGCGTGTATCGGAGTTTCTGCATGCGCTTTCCGCTTTTTGTGTAACTGCAGCGGGTTATTACGGCAACTTCGGCTTGTTATATTGGATTGGTGTAGCGGTGTTTATTGGTATGTTGGTGTACCAGCATTCAATTGTAAAACCAAACGACCTCAGCAAAGTGAACATTGCATTTATGACAGCGAATGGTATTGCGAGTGTAGTGTTTGCGGTGTTTGTGATTGCGGATATATTTATTGGATAACCAGTTCATAGATCATGGTTCATCGTTCATAGAAAAACACACGCTTATGGCTTTTCGTTTCGAGGAATTAAAGGTCTGGCAAATGGCACTGGACTTATCGAATGAGATTGATTTGCTTAGTAAAAAGTTTCCCGTTGAAGAGCGTTTCAGCCTTTCATCTCAAATAAAACGAGCAGCAGATTCGGTTGTATTGAATATTGCAGAAGGCAGTACTGGACAAACGAAGCCCGAGTTTAAGCGTTTTCTGGATATTGCACTTCGATCAGCAGTGGAGGTTGTGGCCTGCTTGTTTATGGCAATAAAGCGCAATTATATAAGCAAAGAGGAATTTGATAATAATTACACAGCATACGAAGTTATTTGCAAAATGATCACTAAGCTGCGAGACTCAATGTAGGAGGTATACTATGAACCATGAACCATTAACTATGAACTTGTAACCCAATGGCCAGAATTCTTTGCATCGACTACGGTGGTAAACGCACCGGTATTGCTATAACCGATCCGTTACAGATTATTGCGACCGGTTTAACGACCATCGAAACAAAAAACTTCATTCCTTTTCTCAAAGATTATTTCAGCAAAGAGCAGGTGGAGAAAATCCTCATCGGTATGCCCACCAATTGGGACGACAGCGATACCCATGCCACACCGTTAGTGAAGAATGCCATTGCTCAACTCAAAAAGAATTTTCCGCAGATCCCCGTTGAAACGGTGGATGAACGCTATACGTCCAAAATGGCCAAAGATGCCATGCTCGAAATGGGCCTGAAAAAAAGCCAGCGCCGGGATAAAAAACTGGTGGATGAAATTGCCGCTACCATTATGCTGCAGGAATACCTGGCCAGAATTTAGGATGGATGATGTATGATTTCTGATGTATGAAGCCTATACAATGTATTCTGCTCAGATCAATTACAAACGCTTGATCGCCTTTGCTTATATTTGCAGCTAAATTTTTAGATAAAAGGCGGGCTAAATCATAAATCCGCCATCATAAATCAGACATCGCATGATTCTTCCAATTGTCGCATACGGCTTTGATGTACTTCGTAAAGTAGCAAAAGATATTACACCCGATTATCCGGGCCTGGAGAAGCTTATTGCCGATATGTGGGAAACCATGTATTCATCAAACGGTGTGGGCTTGGCTGCTCCGCAGATCAATAAAGATATCCGGTTGTTTGTGGTAGATAGTGCACAGATGTTTGCCAATATGGATGAAGAAGAAGCCTTGCTGTATCCCGATCGTCCGGGCGTAAAACAGGTGTTCATCAATGCTCAGGTAGAAGAGTTGATTGGTGACGACTGGGCTTACAACGAAGGTTGTTTAAGTATTCCGAAGATTCGTGAAGATGTGTACCGGGCCGAAGAAGTAACAATTCGCTACATGGATGAACACTTCAACGAACATGTAAAAACATTTGATGGTATTACAGCCCGTGTTATTCTTCACGAATACGATCATATCGAAGGAAAACTTTTCATCGATTATCTGAAACCGTTGAAGCGTAAAATGCTGAAAGGAAAGCTTGATGATATTTCGAAAGGGAAGGTGAGTGTGGATTATAAAATGGTGTTCCCTAAATAAGAAGAAAGCCCGGCCCCTTCCGACTTCCCCAAAGGGGAAGCCATCAACGCACAGCCCCGCTTTTCACAGTTCTAAAAAATAAACAAGCTAGCTGGATAATTCAGCAGTTGATGTGGTAGAACTAAAAGATTAATGATTGATGAAGCACCGTCCCTTCTCTAAAGGAGAAGGGATAAGAGGGATGAGGCTATTCATCATCTCCTGTGAGGTTCTTCGCCTTTGTGTACACTCTCCATTTTTCAATTACCTGTTGCATATCTGTTGCCAGCTCACTGTCAAACAACATGCGTTCCTGTGTTTTAGGATGTGTAAAGCCCAGTGTTTTTGCATGGAGTGCATGGCGTGGACAAATAGCAAAACAATTATCTACAAACTGTTTGTACTTGGTGTAAACCGTTCCTTTTACAATCCGGTCACCACCATACGTATCATCATTAAACAACGGGTGACCGATGTGCTGCATATGTACACGTATCTGGTGGGTGCGGCCTGTTTCCAAACGACATTCTACCAGTGTGGTATAGCCGAAACGTTCCAGCACGGTGTAATGTGTAACGGCTTCTTTACCATACTCACCATCGGGATATACATCCATGATTTTACGGAAACGTTGATGCCTGCCTACATGACCGGTAATGGTTCCGTTATCTTCTTTAATATCGCCCCACACCAAGGCCACATATTTACGCTCCACTGTATGGTTGAAAAACTGCTTGGCTAAATGCACGCTGGCCTGTTCGGTCTTCGCCATTATAACAAGTCCACTGGTATTTTTATCAATACGATGCACCATGCCAAAGCGTGGCAATTCATCTTCTGTAAGATTAGGTTGTTGCTGTTGAAAATGCCATAAGGCGCCGTTTACCAATGTGCCCGAATAGTTACCGCAGCCCGGGTGCATCACCATGCCCGCCACTTTGTTCACCAGCATTACGTGATCATCTTCGTACACAATGTTAAGCGGCAGTTGCTCAGGTTTCAGGTCTGTATCTTCAGGAGCAGTGTCGGTAAAGGTTACAATATCATCGCCCGGTTTTACTTTATAGTTGGCTTTAACGGTATTGTTGTTCACCAGTACCAGACCGGTTTCAATACCACGTTGTACTTTATTGCGGGTGGCACCTTCAATTTTCGTCATCAGGTATTTGTCAATACGCAAAGGTTCCTGCCCTTTAGTAACAACAAAACGCTTTTTCTCGAACAACTCTTCCGAGCCGTCGCCGTTCTCCAGTTCACTGTCTTCATCCAGTAATTCTTCGTCGATCATAAGCTGCAAAAGTAAGCCCTGTGTGTCATCCGTTCAAATCAACGTAAATTTGCAGGCTATGACACAACAGGTGCAGTTTGAAGATTTAGGAAACATGCCGTACAAACAGGCTTGGGATTACCAGGAAAGTTTGCTGAAGAAGAATCTGGAGGTAAAGGCTGCATTGCGTGTTGCAGCTGATAGGCAGCAAGCACTCACGACTGACGACTCACGACTGACGACTCAACACTATCTTCTTTTCGTAGAGCACCCACCCGTGTACACTTTAGGTAAAAGCGGCGATGTGAGCAATATTCTTATCAGTGAAGAAGAACGTATTGCAAAAGGCATTGAATATTACCCAACCAATCGTGGTGGCGATATTACGTTTCATGGTCCGCAGCAAATTGTTGGTTATCCCATCTTCGACCTTGAAAAATTTGAAACCGACATTGGTAAATACCTCCGCAAGCTGGAAGATGTGATTATTCTAACAATGGCCGATTATGGATTGAAGGGCGATCGTAGTCCCGGTGAAACAGGCGTGTGGCTCGATCCGGATGTGAAAGGCAGGGAACGAAAAATCTGTGCCATGGGCGTGCGGTGCAGCCGCTGGATTACCATGCACGGTTTTGCATTTAATGTGAACACTGATCTTGCTTATTTCAACAACATCATTCCCTGTGGTATACAAAACAAACAGGTTACTTCACTTGAAAAGGAGCTTGGCCGTAAAGTTGATTTTGAAGAAGCCAAAGAACGGGTGAAACGAAATTTTGAAAAAGTATTTGACATCAAATTATAATGGCTTGGCGAAGTAGAGCAATGTTTTATGATCGCCAAAAATCCATTCTTCTTTTTCCAGCTTATAAATAAACAGCAGCCAGCTGTTGTCGCCCGATTTGATTTCGATCTGGTTATTTACAACAGTAATTGTGCAAGGCATCACTTCTGTTTTATCTTTTGAATAAAAGGTGAGTTCTGCTGTTGCTGTATTGTTGCCGCTGTGCTTGATGGCTTTAATGTAGCGGATCAATACCGATTCGTTGCTGATGGCACCGGGCTTCGATCGTCTGCGGTAAATAGTCCAGCTGCTGCCATCTAAATCGGCAAGGTTGGGGCTGATGGGCGTATCCAGTATAGGATCAGTTACAGCGTTTTTACCCAAAGTTTCCCGCCAGAAAATTTCTTTCTTTACTAAAGTGTGTACCGTGCCATCATCATCCAATAAAATTAATTCATTCTCCGTAACCGTTTTAATGGTGTAAATATCTGCTGCTGCAATCAGCACATTTCCGGGCTCATCAATAAAGGCTTCGCCACGCATAATGGTTTTGGTGCCGTCACGTGTTTCAACTTTATTGGTATTGGTAAAATGGAGATAGATCGTGTCTGCAATCGGCAAATCGTTTTTGTCCTCATCCGAACGCTTTGCTTCCTGCCAGCGGCCCTGCAATTGTTCTAACGAAAAATTAAAAGTTGGGGTCTTTTTTGGATTACCTGTATTGGTTGGCGTAACACCTCTTCTTCCAACACGTTGTGCAATTAGCAAACAAGGTGCAGAAAAAAGCAGGAACAATAATAGGGTTAAACTTTGTTTCATAAGTGTGGATGCAGGGGAAAGCAAGCTGCAACGCACATCAAATTACAAAAACAACGCCATTCTTCAAACGCAGGGATAAAAGCTTAATAATCTCTTGTTATCAGGAATTTATTTTTCTCTTTCAGTTTACCGTCTTCCAGTAATTCAAAATGATACCAACCGGAGCGCATAAAGTTTACTTTGTCAAGTGTAAGATAAGATTCAGTAATATGCGGGATGGCAAAAAGCAGCGTACCATCTTCTTTCATAAAACGGATGCTGTATTTTTTTGATGCAGCTTCAGGTAACCGAATCACAGGGTTGCCATCATCACCGGTAAAAACATACACCGATGGAACCCAAACAGGCTTTGGTGCTGGCTGAGGCTTTTCTTCTTTTACGGTTTCTTTTGGCTGTGTAGTTACAACCGGCTTCGTTGTTTTTACAGGCTCTGTTACAGTTGCCACCACTTCTTTTGTTGTATCAATAAATAACTTGCGTGATGGAGTGAAGATGTAGTTGGTTCCTTCAAACAAAATAAAAATGCGGTAATAGCCACTGTCGTTTTTGGCTGTTTTATCAACGTAGCTATAACTTTTTACATTGGGGTTGGGTACCGAATGGATGGTGCTGAAGCTGCGTAAACTGTCTTTCGAACGTTGAATATTGATCTGCGATACATTTTTGTATGGACTGTTCCAGCTTAATACAATTTCTCCGTTCCTCTTTTTAATTGCCTGGAATTTTGGTAAGGTATCGTTTTGCGCAAATGCAAAAGACGTTACAAAAAAAAGGAGGGCGAGTAAGCTCAGTTTCTTCATGGATGATGTATGCTGATGGTTGATTACAATAGTTCGCAAATATAATGCCGTTCAGTATAACAATATGCCTGCAGGTAAGCTGTTGTTACCTTGTAAACCACCACTGTGGATGAGCAATACCGAACTGTCTTGTGGAAAGTAGTGTTGCTCTGCAAGTGTTACAGCTGCCTGCATCAGTTTGCCTGTATACACAATATCGGTGAGAATGCCTGTTTTGGTATAAAACAAATTCATAAAATTGAATTGCTCTTGTGTGGTGCGGGCATAACCCGCTCCGGCAAAGTCAAATAATACAGTTGTTGCAGCAGCTGTAGTTGTTGCTGCATGTTGCTGTAAAAAATGTTGTTGCTCTTCTGCTTTAATTTTCAATACGGGAATACCGATCACGGTTTGATGAGGTTGTGCTGCTGCTGCAATTCCTTTGAAAGTTGTGCCGGTACCCATGGCACAAAGAATATGCGTGTAACAGTGTGCATCATCAATTGCTGAAAGTATTTCCATGCAGCCACGCAATCCCTCGTTATTATTACCGCCTTCCGGCACAAATAAGAAATGATCGTTTTGTTGTTTGATCTGGTTGACAGCAGCGCTATTCGAATTATACTCTGCCCGACTCACAGGGATCAATTGCATACCATGTGCTTTGCAAAAAGCCAACGTACTGTTGAGTGGTTCTTTTATTTCGCCACGGATAATACCGATCGATGAAAGGCCTTGTTCAAAACAGGCGAAAGCCGTAGCACAAAGATGGTTGGAGTAAGCACCTCCCATAGTTAAAATACCTTGCTTTTGTTCTTGTTTTGCTGCCGCTAAATTGTACTTGAGCTTAAACCATTTGTTACCCGAAATAACCGGGTGCAATACATCGAGCCTCGCCACCGTAAACGGAAAAACAGTGCCGTTTGCGAGCAGCCATTCTGTGCTAGTTGATGCTATTGTTAATGGTATCGTTTGCATGATGCAGGGGAACGATAGTTTCCTATCTTCGCAACGCTCAAAAATAATTGATTACATGCAACCAACACTTTTAATACTTGCAGCAGGAATGGCCAGCAGGTACGGCAGTATGAAACAGATGGAAGGCTTTGGTCCTTCAGGTGAAACCATTATGGATTACTCGATTTACGATGCAATCCGTGCAGGTTTTGGAAAAGTAGTATTTATTATTCGCAAAGATTTTGCCGACAATTTTAAAGCGGCATTTGAACCAAAGCTGAAGGGCAAGGTTGAAATTGACTATGTTTACCAGGAGCTGACATCGTTTACAGATGGATTTACCATTCCTGCAACACGTGTTAAACCATGGGGCACTGCACATGCTATTCTTTGTGCTAAAGATGCCATCAAGGAACCATTTGCAGTGATTAACGCCGATGATTTTTATGGCAGAGATGCATTTGAAAAAGCTGCAAAGTTTTTGAAAGAAGAATGTGCAGCTGATAAGCACGCCATCATTGGTTACGAGCTGGCAAAAACATTAAGCGAAAACGGAACAGTAAGTCGTGGTGTGTGCGAAGTTGATGCGGCAAATAACCTGGTTAGTATTTCGGAGCGTACAAAAATTTATCCTGAAGCAGGAAAGATTGTGTACGAAGATGAAGCAGGCAAACATGAAGTGCCTTATCATTCCAGTGTAAGTATGAACTTCTGGTGTTTTGATGCTTCTGTATTTCATTTGGCATCCGACCTGTTTGTGGAGTTTCTTGCAACAAGAGGACAGGAAGAGAAATCAGAATTTTTTATTCCCATTGTAGCTGATCAGTTTATTAAAAAAGGATTGGGTGTGGTGAAAGTAATTCCAACTTCTTCACAATGGTTTGGTGTTACGTATAAAGAAGATGCACCGGGTGTTCAGAAAAGTGTGAACGATCTCGTTGCTTCAGGCGAATATCCTGCATCGTTGTGGAACTAACTTGAATGATGTAATTGAAAGAGCCGTTTAGTACTAAACGGCTCTTTTTTATTGTATCAGCATAATGCCTGTTTGTACTTTTTTGTTTTTTCGGAGTAAGCGGTAGTAGTAAATACCTCTTTGCAGGTAGTACACGTTGATTTGTTGCGGATAATCGTTGACCGGCTGTTGCAAAACAACTCTGCCATAATTATCTATCAGCTGGAACAAGACATCTTCATCCAGTTCAGTAAGAACTGTTACACTTCCGTTATACGTTACCGGGTTTGGATATACAACTGCATTGCGGTTGCCGGTATTATAAATATTCGCTGTATCGGAATAGTATTTTCTTCCATCTGTCAACTCAACGACTGCCCGGTATAAATTATTGCCGTTGATCAACGATGGATCTGTAGCTGTAAACTGCAAACTGCCGGTAAATGGTTTCTGCTCCAGCAACACAAATCCGTTTGCTGTATATTTTTCAAAGCGGATTGATTTTACTAAGTAGCCTGTGCCGGTTTCTAAATAAAGCAAACCTTGATTAGCGCCAGTTTTATCTGCAATAAAATTCCTTACATAACAACCTGTTCCCTGCAGTTCGTAATTAAAGGTATATGATCTTACAGCAGCTGCGGAGGCGAGTAGCGGTGTAACGCTGTAATGTTTCGACGAATTGCTTTGCTTTGATAACACAACAAACGTATCTGTAGTTGTACGGAAGGGTTCCATGTATTGAGTGCCCAGCTGTGCTAAACGATAACCTGTTGCACCTGGTACAGCAGGCCAACTGAAGAGTACAGAGTCTGCACAATTAAAACCAACAATACTATTAATGCGTTGCGAAATTGTAAAGGTATCACTTGTAAAAGCGGAGCTGTTAATCGTCATACGTAAAAGCGCACGTGAAATTGTATTTGTAGTTTGCAATTTATAATAGCCACGTGTAAGATTTACCGCTGTTGAAATAGTTTGCCAGCTCGTACCATCATCCGTGCTTAATTGCAAGGTGCCGGTTGTATTGCTGAATGTTGATTGAAAACGCAACACATTCTGTTGACCGGGAAATAAATGATCGGAAGCAGTCGGAAACTGCCAGGTAAACCGATCGGCAGTATCAACCTGGTAAGCAATGGCAAAATTTTGCGAGCCTGCAGGTATTGCAAAACCATGTACGGTAACAGTATAATCGCCTGCAACAGGATTGTCAATTGTTATCTGTTCAACAACATTTAAACTGTCACGCTTACGCACCGGCAATTGTTGCAGGCTGTTAATATTCGCTGAGCTGTTGAGCACCCAAGGCTGCCAGGTTGTACTTCCCAAAGCAATCGTCAAATCAAGATCATTCACCAATGCTTTTGCTGTATTGGGTGCAGCAGGAGGGTCGGTCCACACCAGCGTAAGCTTTAACTGTTTACTGTTTGCAGGAACTGTAAGCGTAAATGATTGTTGTGTGTTGTTGATTACACTGCCTGTGAAATAGTGATTGTTGACCATCGTTTGCATAGCAGCAGCTGCATTGGCGCTGCCATAACCCGATTTAAAATCAATTCCTGGCGTTTCTACATCATCTGCACTGTTAAGTAATACTGCTTTAATAAGCGAAGCAGGTGCGCTTGTATTTGCATGTAAGCGTTTATATACATCATGCACTACAGCGCCGATACCCGATACCAATGCCGCTGCACCCGAACTGCCATCTTCGCCAAACGCAACTAACTCGGGTTTAACTCTTCCATCGAACGCAGGACCTTTTGAACTTGGAGTAAGCACTAGACCAAACGTATCGGTATGACCAACCGTAATAATATTTTTTGCATGTTTAAAATTGCCGGTAAGATTCGAATAGCCATTCAGTCCCGTGTAAGCTCCTGTAGGTGCAGCTTGCGAACCACTGTTACCTGCCGAAAAAATATGCAGCAGCGAAGGGTTGGCAATAACCGATGCATCGTAACCAACAGCTTCAGCGCCATAATAACTTTCTACAATAGTGCCGTATGAATGATTTTGTAAGAGAATTGAACTGTTGCTGTAATAACTGTTTGGTTCGGGCAACAGATTACTGAAGTCGGCAGAGCTGAGTTGCGCACCCCATGCTGCTCCTTTTGTATTGTACCAGGTATTACCGCCGCCTGCAAGCATGGTTGCCATAATACTTGCATGATTTGAGGTAGATGTAGCTGCAAAAGAAGAGCTGAGAATCCTTCCACGAAGATCAATATCGTTTGAATCGAATTTCTGTTCTTTAATCGAAACGTTTACGTTGGCAGCGTTGTATTGTTTGTAATAATGCTGGATCGTTGAAATACGGTTCGCAGCATAATCAACAAAGCCAAACAGCAATTCTTCTGTTGGTTTTTTCTTGGTATCAACGGAACGTATAAACGGTAACTGCAACAGCTTCTCTATTTCTGTCCAGTTGGTTTCAAGTACAATAATTTTTGCCGGTTCGTAAATGGAAACAATTCGGATGGATTTGTTTGATGCAACAGTAGTTTTAATTTGTTGAAGATCTGTTACTGAAACTGTATACAAACCAATGCCTGTTGGCTTTGAAGTGCGTAGTTGTAATGCGAGTGAAGGCAACAACTTATCCACAGGTTTTTGTTTTATTTCCTGTGCATGTAACGAAAGCGTAGATAGAAAAATAAATAAATGAAGCGTTGTTAATTGTAACAGTGCAAAACTACTTTTCAACTTTATTAGATATTTTTTCATCGACTATAAAACTCTTTAAAAAACTTCAAATCGCACATTAAAAATTTTGCTGTGTAGTTTTTCGCAGTGATTTTACTTTTTTCCTAAACAGGTATTTTGTTTGCAACATTGCTGCAATGATTGCTCTTTTACACTTGATAAAAATAAATAATTTAAACCTGTCATTTTTTTTAACCTAAACATTTAAACATGAGAAAACTGATTTTCGGAATTGCTGCAGTATGTTTTGCAGCATTATTTATTGTAGCCTGTACAAAAGCATCCACAGAACAAACCGATGCACAAGTATCGCAGGATGTATTAAACCAGATTGCCGCACAGGGATTTTCTACCGAAGGTGTAATTAAAACCGATGGAGGTTATCTTGTTGAAGGCGACATCTTGTTAACGCCTGAAAACCTGAAGCATACAGCTACCTCAAACGAGTTGATCTATGCCAATGAAGAACACTACCGTACTACTTATTTAGTAACTGGTTTGCCACGAACCATTACGGTAAGCCTTAACACTACGCAGGCAAATTTTGTTTCTGCTACCGATGAAGCGATTCGCCGTTACAATGCATTAAATCTGCGTGTACGTTTTCAACGTGTAACCGGAACATCGGCCAACATTAATATTGTTACCTATTATCAGGTAAGTAATACACTGGGCTCTGCAGGTTTCCCAACCAGTTCAGGCAATCCTTATAACCAGATCCGTATGAACACGTATTGGTATACGCCCGGTATTGCTGTAAATGCTTTGGCAACAACCATTGCACATGAAATGGGTCATTGCATCGGTTTCCGCCATACTGATTATATGAACCGTTCGTATAGCTGTGGTGGCACTGCCGTAAATGAAGGTTCTGCAGGTGTGGGTGCTGTTTATATTCCGGGCACACCAACCGGTCCGAGTGCCGGTTCCTGGATGCTTGCTTGCGGAAGTACTTCTTCTACATTTAACCGTCCGTTTACCAGCGCCGATCAAACAGCTTTGAATTACGTGTATTAATACAGTATCAGCGAGTTGTAAAAGCATTCATGTACATGAATGCTTTTACTTTTTTGTAAGAATGCATGCGTGTATTTACTAAGTGAAATTTACCTTGTCACTTGAATAAAATTGATTAATTTAACAATCTCTTAAACCTAAACATTTAAAACATGAGAAAACTATTTTCCGTTTTGGCCGTTGCATGCTTTGCAGCATTGTTTATTGTGGCCTGTTCGAAATCTGCAAAGGAAGTTCCGCAGGCAGATGTATCCCAGGATGTATTGAACCAGATTGCTGCTCTTGGCTTTTCGTCTGAAAATGTAGTAGCCAGCGAGGGCGGTTACGTTGTAGAAGGCGATATTTTCCTTTCTCCATCTGATCTAACAAATAAAAAAGTAACCAATAGCCTGGTTATTGCGAAAGAAGAGCAGTACAACACAACGAATCTTGTTACAGGTCTTCCAAGAGTAATAACTGTAAGTATCAGCGGAAGGAATATTACGCAGAGATTAATTGATGGTGTGAAGGCTGCAGTTGATCGCTACAATGCAGAAAATCTCCAATTATCATTTAGCTATATTGGTGAAAGTGGTGGCGGTAATATTAATATAAGTGTAGTAAATACTGGTCAGTATATTGCATCGGCAGGTTTTCCCAGCGGTGGAAATCCTTATGGAACCATTAAATATGCTAAAACATATACTAATTATAGTCTTGGTTTTGTAACTACAGTTATCGCACACGAAATGGGCCATTGCATCGGCTTCCGTCACACAGATTATTTTAATCGTTCAATTAGCTGCGGTGGTTCTGCAGTAAACGAAGGTGATGGTGGAGTTGGAGCAATTCATATTCCCGGTACACCAACTGGTGCTACTTTATCTGATGCTTCTTGGATGTTGGCTTGTTTAAGTGCAACAACAAACCGTCCGTTTAACAGTGCTGATAAAACTGCCTTGAATTATCTCTATTAAAAAAACAGAAAAGATAAAAATGAAAAGCCCCGCAATTTGCGGGGCTTTCTTTTTTATTTGCGAAACGCTTTGTATTGATTAATGAGTGAATTGGTAGATGCGTCATGCGATGTAACCACTGCATCGCTTTCCAGTTCAGGTAGAATTTTGTTGGCTAATTGTTTGCCCAACTCAACTCCCCACTGATCGAAGCTGTAAATATTCCAGATAACTCCTTGTACAAAAATCTTGTGCTCGTACAATGCCACCAGTTCGCCTAATGTAAACGGCGTAATTTGTTTTACAAGAATGGAATTAGTAGGACGGTTGCCTTCAAATACTTTATAAGGAATCAATTCTTCTTTTACACCTTCAGCAATCACTTCTTCTTTGCTTTTGCCGTTCATGAGGGCTTCTGTTTGTGCAAAGAAATTACTCATGAGTTTGTTGTGATGATCGCTCAGCGGATTATGACTGATGGCCGGTGCAATAAAATCGGCAGGAATTAAATGGGTGCCCTGGTGGATCAATTGGTAAAACGAGTGCTGACCATTGGTACCCGGTTCACCCCAAATGATAGGACCTGTGCTGTACTCCACTTTTTTACCGCTACGATCAACATACTTACCATTGCTCTCCATATTGCCCTGCTGGAAATAGGCTGCAAAGCGGTGCAGGTACTGATCGTACGGAAGAATGGCTTCACTCTTTGCATCAAAGAAGTTCACATACCATGTGCCGAGCAGTGCCATGATCACGGGAATGTTTTTATCGAATGCAGCTGTTTTAAAATGTTCATCAGCTGCATAAGCACCTTTCAGCAACTCTTCAAAGTTGTTGTAGCCGATGGTTAATGCAATGGATAAACCAATAGCACTCCACAAGCTGTAACGGCCGCCAACCCAATCCCAGAATTCGAACATGTTGGCTTTGTCAATACCAAACTTCACTACTTCTTTTTCGTTGGTAGATAATGCTGCAAAATGTTTGGCCACAAAGGCTTCATCTTTTGCATGTTCAAGAAACCAACCTCTTGCACTGTGCGCATTGGTCATGGTTTCCTGCGTGGTAAATGTTTTCGATGCAATCAGAAACAGCGTTTCATCTGCCGTTACTTTCTTCAAGGTTTCAGCAATATGTGTACCATCCACATTACTTACAAAATAGGTTTCAATACCTTCAACCCAATAAGGTTTCAATGCTTCGGTTACCATTACCGGACCAAGATCACTGCCACCAATACCGATGTTTACAATGTACTTGATCTTCTTACCGGTATAACCTTTCCATTCGCCACTGTGTATGCTTGCACAGAAATTTTTCATTTGCGCCAGTACACGTTGTACATCGGGCATCACATCTTTTCCATCAACCAAAACAGGTTTGCCGGAAAAATTGCGGAGTGCAGTATGCAGCACCGCACGCTTTTCGGTATGATTGATGACATCACCTCCAAACATTTTTTCAATCGCCTCTTTTACCTTACACTCAACTGCTAATTGCTGTAGCAGTTGCATGGTTTCTCCGGTAATAATATTCTTGGAGTAATCGAAGATGATCGCACCTTCTGTTACATTGAATTGTTGAAATCGGTTTGCATCAGCTGCAAACAATTCTTTCATGTGCACCTGTTTCATTTGTGCAGCATGTGCTGCCAATTGTTGCCAGGCTGTTGTTGTTGTTGGGTTAATCGACGAAAGCATGTGGGTTAATTTTATTCAATCAATACGTATTATTCTGCATCAGCCAGAAACTGCAGGCTTTGCTCTTTGTCTTTGTGTAACTGCTCAATCAGTTTCTCCAGTCCGTTAAACTTCACTTCATCCCGCAAATGATATTTTACTAACACTTTTAAATGACGGTTGTAAATATCTTCTGCAAAATCGAACAGGTTTACTTCGGTTGTTTTTTGTGTGCCGTCAACTGTTGGTCTGGTACCAATGTTCATCATACCTTTCAACATGCGTGTATCACCTTCTACCTGTGCAAGCACGGCGTACACGCCATTGGCAGGAACCAGTTTGCCGGCGTCCTGTATTTGCAAATTAGCAGTAGGATAGCCCAGCTTGCGGCCGAGTTTATTTCCTTCTACTACATAACCTCTGAAGAAATAGGTATAGCCCAACAATTGATTTGCTGTTTGTGCATCGCCTTTGGCAATGGCTTCACGGATCTTGGTGGAGCTTACGGCCACTTCATTCAACACCTGTTTCGGAATTTCTTTTACATCGTACGCAAACTGCTGTCCCATTTGCTGCAGCAACGCAAAATCACCTTCACGGTTATTGCCGAATTTATGATCGTACCCGATAATAATGAGCGATGGGTGAAACAGCTTCACCAAAAAATCCTGGATGTACTGCTGTGCTGTTTGTGCAGCAAATGCTTTGTCGAACGGAACAACCACAAGGTTATCTAATCCCTGTTGTTTCAACAGTTCAATGCGCTCTTCCAATGTAGTGAGTTCGGCGATTTCCTGCTCAGGCTTCAATACTTTGCGGGGATGAGGGTAGAAGCTGATGAGCACCGATTCAGCTTCCCGTTCTTTTGCTTCAGCTATTAACTGCCGGATGATTTGCTGGTGACCAAGATGCACACCATCGAACGTACCGATTGTTAGTACGGTTTTACTGAAAACCGGTAACTGCTGCAAACTTCTGTAAACCTTCATAATTTGAAGGCACAAAAGTAACACATTTGATGTGTGGAAGTGTTAGTTTTGCGGCTCATAATCATCGGTACATGTCATTATACAACAAACGGGGCGTTTCAGCGCAAAAGGAAGAAGTACACAAGGCAGTAGAGCATCTCGACCAGGGTTTATACCCCCATGCGTTTTGCAAGCTCTATCCCGATTACCTGGGTGGCGATGCCGATTGGGTGAATGTTACCCATGCCGACGGTGCCGGTACAAAAAGTATTCTGGCTTACTTGTATTGGAAAGAAACCGGTAATGCATCTGTATGGAAAGGCATTGCGCAGGATGCAATTGTAATGAACCTCGACGACCTGCTTTGTGTAGGTATCTATGATAATATTTTATTCTCTTCTACAGTAGACCGGAACAAAACACTCATTCCGGGTGAAGTGCTGGAGCAGGTAATCAATGGCTCGGCAGAGTTATTTGCACAACTGAAAGAATATGGAGTGAACATTCATTACCTCGGTGGCGAAACAGCTGATGTAGGAGATGTGGTGCGTACCATTGCAGTGAACGGCACGATGACGGCTCGTTGGCCGAAGAGTAAAGTGATCAGTAACGATAAAATAAAAGCCGGTGATGTGATTGTTGGATTGGCCGGTTTTGGTCAGGCGAATTACGAAACATCGTACAACAGTGGTTTGGGCAGTAACGGCTTAACGAGTGCACGACACGATGTGTTGGAAAAATATTATGCCCATCACTTCCCTGAAACATTCGAATCGAAGCTGAGCGATGACGTTGTGTACATTGGAAAACATCGTCTGGCCGATGAAGTACAATTGCCGAATGGTGAAACTTCTTTGATCGGTCGCTTGTTGTTATCGCCCACCAGAACCTTTGCACCGGTGTTGAAAGAAATATTGCAGAACCATTTTGATGCAGTACATGGGTTGATCCATTGCAGTGGCGGCGGACAAACTAAGTGTATGAAATATTTACCGGGGCCAATGAAAATTGTAAAAGACAATCTCTTTACTCCGCCAATCATTTTTGATTTGATCCAGGAAGCGTCCGGTGCTGATGCACGGGAGATGTACCAGGTATTCAACATGGGTACACGCTTGGAAATTTATACCAATGAAAAAGATGCGGATACATTGATCAACATCTCAAAATCGTTTGGTGTAGATGCACAAGTGATCGGCAGGGTAGAAGCGAGTGAGAAGAAAGAGTTGTTGATTAAGTTGAAAGATGAAGAATTGACTTTCTGAGAATAGAAAAGCGAGGTTTTGCCTCGCTTTTTTTTTATATCAATTTGATTGTAATAATACCCAGCTTTATTTTTTTTGATTCTGGAGTAAATAGTTAGTAATCCCCTTCAAAATTGACGCTGCTATTTTTTCCTGATTCTTTTCATCCGACACAAATGCTGCATCATACTGATTACTAAGGAAACCGCATTCAATTAAAACGGATGGAATCGGATTCGATTGAATAATATAAATTCCTTTTTGTCTTTGCTTAAGTCCCGGCTCATGTATAGCCTTAACCGTTTTTATTTCGGAAAGAATGGTTAAGCCCAGCTCTTTGCTTTTAGCCAGATTGGGAGTGCCGTCTCTCGACACATAAATCTCTGCACCATTTGCAGAATTTGCTGTCTGTTTTCCATCCTTTGTAACTGGTGGCGCATAAGCGGCATGAATGGAGATAAACAGATCAGCATTTTGTTCTGTTGCAATGCGTAGCCTTTCATTCAATGCAACATCAGCATCAGTTGTTCTTGTAAAAATGAGCTTCAGGTTCGCATCTTTGTTGAGTGCTTTTATTTTATTGCAGATGGCCAATGCAATTTCATCTTCCTGCAAATTGTTTAAACCTTTTACGCCAGTAGGAATTCCATTTTTATATCCATGTCCGGCATCAATTACTACAGTTATTGGTTTTTCCAGCGATGAAACAGCCATAGATGTAGCTTCAGTACGATTAATTTTTACAGCAAATGCAGTAACTAAAAAGGTCAGCAACGGCAACAATAACAAGCGGCTGATGTAGCTCACTTTCGGGTTTTTAAGTTTGGACAGCATAAGGAGTCTTCGTTTAATAGGTGAATAAAAAAAGGGATTGGTGAAAGGCAGTGTGTGGCCGGGAAATGCAGTAGCAAGAATCATGGCGGCTAAAGCAGAACTATCATGGTTCTGTACCGCTTTACTATCGGCAATAAATTCATGGATCATGCTGAGTTCTTTCCGTATCAACCAAAAGAAAGGATTGATCCAAAAAATAATCAACAATAAATTCATCAACAGTTTATCTATGCTGTGTTTTTTTTTTACGTGCACCAGCTCGTGTGCAAAAATCTGTTGCCCCTGTGCTGATTCAAATGCAATATTTCTGTTCCAGAATATGAAATTGAAAAAAGAGAAGGGAGTGCCTTTGGCATCGGTATCAATAAACACCAACTGTTCTGTTTTCCAATGTTTGTATTTTTTAAACAAGCGAAATATATGGATCAGCGCTTTTACAAATCCTGCGAAAATCAACAGCGATACAAATAAGTAGAGATACATGCTGATGCGTTCGGTAGTGAAATACGTTGATGCGACAGCGGTTGGTTGAAGCTCTTCTTCGAACCAGGTTTCGTTGGTGGTAATGGTTTGTAAAACTTTGTAAGAGGTAGCTGTTTGCTCAGCAGGATGGTACCAAAGTTGAAATTGCAGCAATGGAAGCATAAGCGACAGCACTACAGCTGCCAGCAAATAAAAGCGGTTCCATTGATGAAAGATTTTGTTACGTAGTGCCAGCCAGTAATAAGCGGTTAATACACCGGAGCAGATGATTACTTTCAGCAGGTATTCGGTTAGTGCAGTCATGGTTATTTCTTTTTCAAGGTTTGTAAGAGTAGTTCAAGCTCTTCGATACTGAGGTTGTTTTCTTTTACCATAAACGAAACAGCTTCAGAAAATGAGCCTTCAAAATAGCCTTTCACCAGTGTTTTCATACTCGCTTTCGAATAGGCTTCCTTCGAAATAGCAGGATAGTATTGGTGCATACGCCCGATCACATCTACCTTAATGTATTTCTTCTCAATTAATATTTTCAGCAGTGTTGCTACGGTATTCTGATGCGGTTTGGGCACCGGCATTGCATCGACAATTTCACGTAGAAAAGCTTTGTTCAGTTTCCAGATGGCCTGCATTACCTGCTCTTCGGCTTTGGTAAGCGGTTTTAGTTTTTCTGCACTCATGAAACGAATGTATAACTAAAAATTTAGTTTAACAACTAAAAGTTTAGTTAAAGGGATTAGGCCTGAGTTAACGCTGATCCTTTTTGTAAAGTTTATGGAAGAAGAAAGCTAGTTGAATACAAAGGTTATTTTTTGAGTACGTACAGATTTCACTTTCACTCCGTTTACAGTAGCTGGTATCCAGTTTGGGCCATTCAAAATGGCTGCAGAACCAATTTTGGCTAAAAATGTTCCTGCAAGTGTTGTTACGTTCAATGCAGAAACAACTCCGTTTGTATCAACGATAAATTTAAAAGTGCATGTTCCTCTGCTTTTTTTATCGTCAACCAGAGCGTCAACGTTTTTTTCAATGATACTTTGCACGTATTTATTCCACTTCTTTTCACCTCCCGGAAATTGGGCTTCAACATCGGGTTTTTCATAAACAGAGTCCGTAATCGACAGGGAATTATTGTTCGCATGTGCAGAATCGTTTTGCGAATAGCTAACCATTGTAAAACAACAGAACAGGAATGTTAATATACTTTTCATTTGTTAACTGGTGCTTTTTGTTGGGTGTTAATTCTATATTTTTGCTGAAACTCAAATATAATGCTCCCGATTGTAGAAATAAAGAACGCCAATATTTACCAGAGTGGAAATCTTATTCTCAGCAATGTAAACCTAACGGTCAACCAGGGCGAGTTTGTATACCTCGTTGGTAAAACAGGTACCGGTAAATCTTCGTTACTGAAAACATTATATGGAGAACTGCCTTTAACCGAAGGTGATGCTACTGTGGCCGGTTTTAATCTGCGGGAGATGGATTGGAAGAAAGTACCGTTCCTGCGCCGAAGCCTCGGTGTGGTGTTCCAGGATTTTCAATTGCTCACCGATCGCAACGTGCACGAGAATTTGAAGTTTGTGTTGAAAGCAACCGGCTGGAAAGATGAAAACCTGATGGAAGAAAAGATCAACGATGTGTTGGATAAAGTGGGTTTGAAATCGAAAGGATTTAAAATGACCTTTGAAATGAGTGGCGGTGAACAGCAACGTGTAGACATTGCACGTGCGCTCCTCAACTCACCTAAAGTAATACTGGCTGATGAGCCTACGGGTAACCTCGATCCCGAAACAAGCGATGAAATCATGAATCTGTTGTTTCAGGTTGCACGTGATTATAACACGGCTGTTGTAATGGCCACACATGATTTTATGGTGATCAAAAAATATCCTGCACGCATGGTAAAGACCGAAGGTGGTAAAGTGTGGGATAATGCTACTGTAGAGCACGCATAAGCTGTTCTGCGTTTGTTCTGTTGTTGAATTTTGTTTGCAGCAGCCCTTCTCTTAGTTGTAAATCATCATCGGTAAATTCTTTGTGGAATAAACGATAGATCTGGTATTTCATTTCTGTTGGATTATTAGCCAGCTGACAGGCCTGTTCAACACCAGTTCCTTCAATCATTTCACTGTTGGCAATTACATGTCGGCCTTTAAACAAAGCATTCAACAGTTTGAGTTTAATGCCCGATTGCATCATGGTTGGTAACACATGCAGCTGTGCTTTTTGCAACAGGTCGTTTAGTTCGGCTTCGCTTGGGTTTGCTACCATGCAGGTATGCGGTTGTTTGTGCGCCAGTTCAATCAGTTTATCCGATGGATTTTTTCCTGCCACAACAAACGGCACATCTACGAGGTCATTAAAAATCTTTTCCAGTAACCAAATAGCGGTCTTTTCATTTTCAGCAACCGATAAATTGCCATGATACAAGGCAAATGTTCCTTTACCCGGCTTGGATGTAACCATGCAGTTGGGAACAAAGGCAGGGAGATGGCTGATATTACTTGCTTTAAACTGTTTCCGGTAAATGGTACAATCGTTTTGCGAAATAGCAAGAATGGGATAGTCCTTCAATTGCTCTTCGTAACGTTTTAATAAACGGCTTTCATGCCGCATGTACGCTTTCCGTACCAGCGATGTTTCCCATTTGCCTAACTGTTTGTAATATTCAAACTCCGTGTTGTGTAAACGGATAGCGATGTTCTTCTTGGTAATGGAACCGTTGGTTAAACCATAAGTACAATGCACACCTTCAAATAAAACAGGATAGTCGTCGGATTGTAAACGTTTCCATAACTGCTCTTCGTTGCGGGATGCAACAATGTAAGGCAGCTGTAACGAAAAACCTTTATGACCTTCTTGTCGTTGGTAATAATGTACTTCTGCACAATATTTTTCCAGTTCGGGTTGTGGGCCACGTCCATATTCAAAACAATGTAAATGAATTTGAACACCCAGTTCGTGCAGCGCTTTTAGTTTACAGAATACATCCATTACGCCGCCGTAATCGGCAGGGTAGGGAACATCAAACGATACGATATGTAAATGGTCAGCCAAGGAGTTGTTGATAAAAGTCAATTAATATTTTTTCTTCCTGCTGCCAGTTTAAAACAGCAGCAGCCTGTTTACAGTTTTCTTTCAGTTGTGTATATAAAACAGCATCCGACAGTAAATAGTTTAAACCGTTTACAATGCTTGCGGTTGTTGTATCCGGTATCAGCAAAGCAATGTTATAACGCTCATTCAGTTGCCGGTAAGCGGGGTAATCTACGCAAAGCTGGGGAATACCGGCCTGGATATAATCAAAAAAGCGATTGGCAAGCGAAAGATAGTTGCTTAGTCCGTTGTTTTCGAAGAGGGTAATACCGGCATAAGCGGTAACGGTAACCGCATTTAATTCGCTTGGTTTTATTTTTCCCTTCAGCAACACTTTGTCCTGTAAATGGTTTGCTGCAATTAATTCTTTTGTTTGAAACAGAAAGTTGCCGTCGCCATAAATATGCAAAACTGCATTTACCTGCTTCATGGCGGGTATCAAGGTTTCAAAACTGCGGCCTTCGTTTACGGCGCCTTGATAGAGAAAGAAGGTTTCTTGTTTTTTGTTTCTTGATTCTGGTTCATTGGAATTTGGATTTTGGAATTTGGATTTTTTGAGAAACGGAACATTCCGTACCACTTCATATTGTACACCGTACATTTTTTTAAACTCCTCTGCAATCGGTTCGCAAACTGTATACCCATGTTTGAATTTTGGTACGGTAAACCGTTCAATCCATTTCCACATTTTGTAGCGTGACGGACGTGTAACAATTTCCTTCATCTCACAAAACAGCTCATGTGCATCGTATACACGTTTGCTGCCTTTGAGTGTTGATGCGAAGTAACAAGGTAAGATCGTATCAAGATCGATGGAACAAATGCAATCAGCTTTTTGAAATAATAACCAGATAAATAAACGGAGGTTATACTCTGCATAAAACAAAGGCCCTTTGGTAAACCAACAGAACAATCGTTTTTGCTGAAAGGGATGTTGCTGAAGTGGGGCTGACTGTTTAAGCTTTCTTCCAACCAATGTAACGGCGTAGCCTTGTTGTGCAAGCGTTGTACAGATACGGATCATGCGTTGATCGTAGGTAAGGTCGTTGGTAACAGTACAGATGATGCTTGCCAAAGGAAAAATTGGTTTTGCGCAATTTAGTAAAATGAATCATGAATCATTCATGATCTTTTTTTGCCCAGCCATATTCCAAGCGAAATATCGGCAATAAGCGAAAAGTTGTTGTATGCCAGTGCTGCATAAATGCTTGGGCCTACACTGCAATCAATACTGAAGCGGTTATTAAAATTACGTTGCAATCCCCACACAATTCCTGCATCAGGTACACTTGTTTGTCCGCTAACTGTGTAGTTGCCGTTATCAGAATAATAAAACGTTTTATTGGCAAAAGAATACCTGGTTATAAGCGAAAGATAGTTGGCCGAATTTCGTACAGTCAGTTTCCCTTTTTCGGCTCGTTTAGGAAAATTATAGTAGTAGCGAAGCTGTGCTGCAGCCAAAGCCGTTGGTGTTAAAGAAGAGGATTGACCTAATGAGGAGGAGAACGAATACGACCAGCCCACAGTAAATGCTGCTCTTGCTTTTATGGTTAGTTTATCTGCAACCGGCAGCTCTGCACTTAAACCGGGCGAAAGTATGGTTGCAGTGATGACAGGTTGTGTATAGTTCTGTTTTTGAGCATGCAACCGGGGTGCTGTTAAAAGCAGGAAGAAATAAAGCAGGCAGCGCATGTGTTTTTGAAGAAAGATAATAAAGAAATACAAGTTTGTTTGCAGATGATTTTCTACCTTGATTGTATGAATATCATCGAAACCTTTTATACCGCATTTGCAAAAGGCGATTGGCAAACAATGGCCGGTTGTTATCACCCTGATGCTGAATTTACAGATGAAGTGTTTGTTGGACTGAAGGGTAAAGAGGTGCCTGGTATGTGGCGGATGTTGATTGAACGTGGCGGCGGCAACATGGAAATAACTTACAGCCATGTGCAGGAAAAAGAAGAGGAGGGCAGTGCCGATTGGGTGGCAGTGTATCTTTTTTCGGCTACAGGCCGCCGGGTGATCAACCGCATCCAAGCCCGGTTTTTGTTTAAAGACGGGAAAATTTACCGCCATACAGACCAGTTCGACCTGCATAAATGGGCTGCCCAGGCCATGGGTTTCAAGGGCAAACTGCTGAGCGGTACCGGTTTTTTCAGGCGAAAGTTGCAAAAAACGGCCAGGCAAGGCCTCGATCGGTATCTTAGCCGGAATATTTAATGCCGCAAACGCTGCTTTTTTTAACTATTTCCCCTACCTTTGCCGCCAATTTATAGATGTATAATTTGGATGTCAATTAAAAAAATCTGAGATGTCAGCAATTACAAAAGAAAAAAAAGCAAGCATTTTCGCAACGTTCGGTGGTTCTGAAAAAAACACCGGTTCCATTGAAGGACAAGTGGCTCTGTTAACTGAGCGTATCAATCACATTGCAGCTCACCAAAGAGAGAATAAAAAAGATTTCTCTACAAACCGTGGTCTGATGCAGCTGGTTGGTAAGCGTAAGCGTTTACTCAGCTACCTTAGCAAGCACAACCTCCAGGGTTACCGTGCATTAATTGAGAAACTCGGTCTCCGTAAATAATTACGGCTATGTAATAAATCAATATTCCCAACACGTTTTTTTGCGGTTGGGAATTTTGTTTTTCCTACAGGTTTCTCTTTTCAAACCATTTTTCACAGAATTGCCTGCACGGCTTCCTTCCCGCCTGCCTGCTTGCCAATTCAAAAACAACATGTTGTATGTTATCACAACCTATCAGTAAATCATTCGATTTGGGTGGTGGCCGCATTGTTACCATTGAAACGGGCAAACTGGCCCGCCAGGCCGATGGTGCTGTTACCGTTCGCCAGGGCAATTGCGTATTGCTCGCTACCGTTGTAGCCAATAAAGAACCAAAAGAAGGTCAGGATTTCTTTCCTTTATCAGTAGACTACCAGGAAAAGTTTGCATCTGCAGGCCGTATTCCCGGTTCATTTTTTAAACGTGAAGCAAGATTGAACGATTATGAGGTTCTTACCAGCCGTTTGATTGACCGTGCTTTACGTCCATTATTCCCCGAAGATTATTTATGCGATGTGCAGGTATTGATCAGCCTCGTTTCATCTGATGCAGAGGTAATGCCCGATGCATTGGCTTGTTTGGCTGCATCTGCTGCATTAGCTGTTTCAGATATTCCGATTAAAGAAATTATTTCTGAAGTACGTATTGCTACAATTGACGGTGAAATGGTGATCAACCCAACCCGTTCACAATTAGCAAGAGCAACTTCCGAGTTCATCATTGCAGCTACCGAAAAGAACCTGATGATGGTGGAAGGTGAAGCAAAGGAATGCAGTGAAGAAGATTTAGTAAAAGCTCTTGAATTGGCACACGATGCAATCCGTTTGCAGATTAAAGCGCAACAGGAATTAAGAGAAGCAAAAGGCATTACTACAAAACGTGATTACAAAAAGCCGGAAGGCAATGAAGAAGTAAATCAGAAAGTAATTGCTTTTGCAAAAGATAAAGTATATGCAATTGCAAAAGCTGCAAGTGGCAAGAACGAACGCAGCGAAGCTTTCAGCAAACTGAAAGATGAGTTGATCGCCAGCCTTGGCGAGGAAGCAACCGATGTTGAAAAGAAATTAGCAAAGAAATATTACGAAGACCTGAAGTGGGAAGTAGTGCGTGATATGATTCTTGAAGATCGTGTACGCCTCGATGGCCGTAAGTTAGATGAGGTGCGTCCGTTAGCAATGGAAATTGAACCATTGCCAACACCACACGGCTCTGCTTTGTTTACCCGTGGTGAAACACAATCATTAACAACTGTAACATTAGGTACGAAGCTGGATGAGTTGTTGGTAGAAAGTGCAGCAAACAGTAACTATTCAAAATTCTTCCTGCATTATAACTTCCCTCCGTTCTCTACAGGCGAAGTAAAGATGATGCGTGGTGCCGGCCGTCGTGAAATTGGTCATGGTATGCTTGCACAACGTTCATTAAAACAAATGATGCCGGGCAGCGAATATCCATACACCGTGCGTGTTGTTAGTGATATTCTTGAATCAAATGGTTCGTCTTCGATGGCAACTGTTTGTGCGGGCTCATTAGCGTTAATGGATGCAGGTGTTCCGGTGCAAAAACACGTAAGTGGTGTTGCAATGGGATTGATTACACGTGGCGATGGTAAGTATGCAATTCTTACCGATATCCTTGGCGATGAAGATCACCTGGGTGATATGGACTTTAAAGTAACCGGTACACGTGAAGGTATTTGCGGCGTGCAAATGGATATTAAAGTAGATGGTTTAAGCATGGATGTAATGCGAGAAGCATTGAACCAGGCAAAGGCCGGTCGTTTACATATTCTGGATGCCATGTATGAGTGTGTTGCAGAACCTCGTCCTGAAGTGAAGCCACATGCACCACGTATGGAAAAACTGATCATTGATAAGGAATTCATCGGTGCTGTAATCGGACCCGGTGGTAAAGTGATCCAGGAAATTCAACGTGAAACAGGTACTACCATTACCATTGAAGAAGTAGGAAACTACGGTGAAGTAAGCATCTTCTCACAAGAGAAAACAGGTTTGGAAAAAGCAGTAAACTGGGTGAAAGGTATTGTGGCTGTTCCTGAAGTGGGTGCTGTATACGAAGCAACCGTAAAAGGAATTAAAGAGTTCGGTGCATTCGTAGAATTCCTGCCAAAGAAAGAAGGCTTGCTGCACATAAGCGAAATCAGCTGGAAGCGTTTAGAAAGTATGGAAGGTGTATTAAACGTGGGTGATGTGGTAAAAGTAAAACTCATTGGTCTCGATCCGAGAACCGGTAAGTTTAAACTCAGCCGCAAAGCGTTAATGCCAAAGCCTGAAAGTGCTCCACGTCCCCAGCCTCAGCCAAAACAGGATGAGAACAATGGAGAAGAGCGTCTCTAAACTTTCAATGAAATAAGTGAACTTTACAGTCCCGCTGAAAAGCGGGACTTTTTTATTTTGTATACCATACCTAAGCGCAAGTAAAATACGATGACCAATTATATCAAAATAACAATACCGGTAAACAGTGATGAGCAACAGGATATTCTGTTGGCATTACTGAGTGAAGAAGGATATGAAGGCTTTGAAGAGACGGGCGATGCGTTAAATGCTTTCATTGCTGAAGAAGCGTTTCTGGAATCGCAGTTGATGGAGTTGTTGCAGCCATTTTCCATCACCTATACCAAAGAAGTAATTGCCCCCAAAAACTGGAACGCAGAATGGGAGAGTAATTACGAACCTGTAATTGTGGATGAGTTTGTTGCCGTGCGTGCACACTTTCATCAACCCATTACGACTGTACAACACGAAATTATCATTACACCAAAGATGAGTTTTGGCACAGGCCACCATGCAACTACCTGGCAGGTAATGAAACTGATGCAGTCGATCGACTTCAGTAACAAAACAGTTTTTGATTTTGGCTGCGGTACTGCTGTACTGGCTATTCTTGCCGAAAGGTTAGGTGCAACAAGAGTTCTTGCTGTTGATAATGATGACTGGTGTATTGAGAATTCGATTGAGAATATTGAAAAGAATAACTGCAGCAACATTGTTGTACAAAAAGCCGATGCTCCTGTAACACAACAGTTCGATATTATACTCGCAAACATTAACAGGCATATTCTGTTGCAGTACATGCAAACCATGGCAGCTACACTTACTGCTGATGGTTTCATCATCATCAGTGGTTTTTATAAAGAAGAAAATCAATTGTTGATTGATGCAGCTGCTGCACAACAATTAAAATTGGTTGCATCATCCGATCGAAATAACTGGAGTGCATTATTGTTTCAAAAGTTAGTGTAACATGAATTTGTGGTTACTTATACTGTCTGCTTATCTCATCGGTTCAATTCCTACTGCTTATTGGATCGGCAAATGGTTTTTTCATATTGATATTAGAGAACACGGTAGTAAAAACATGGGCGCCTCCAATACGTTTCGTGTATTAGGTTCGGGATGGGGCATTGTTGTATTAGTGATTGATATGGGAAAAGGTGTGGCAGCGGTGCAACTGGCACATGCCATCAACCCGTCTGTATGGTTAGCCAAAGAGTTGATGTTCTGGCAGCTGATAATGGGTGTGCTTACAGTGGCAGGACATGTATTTCCGGTGTTTGCAAATTTCAGAGGAGGTAAGGGGGTTGCAACATTGTTTGGAGTCGTCATTGCTATTCAGCCGTGGACAGCATTGATTAGTGTAGCCGCATTTGTAGTGGTTGTTTTTTTAACAAAGTATATTTCGCTCGGCTCCATCATTGCTGTAATTGTATTTGCTGCCTGTGTATGGTTTGCAGTGAAAGAGACGAATATTTATATGCGTTGGTTTTCGCTCGTTTCTGCCTTGTTGGTCATTTTTATGCATCGTTCAAACATTAAACGGTTACTGGCAGGAACCGAAAACAAATTCAGGTGGTTGCGAAAGAAAAAATAGTTTTAACGTTCTATACGTAGATGAATTTTTAAACTTGGTACGTAAATTGAAATCTGTAAGAAAGCAAATGCATGTTGAACCATTCGCCGGTGTTTGTAGTGGCGATCGACGGCATCCGCAAACAATAAAAACACAGAAAGATGAAAAAGATAGTTAGCTCCATTGTTATTGTTGCAGCATTATTTGTTGGTTGTGCAAAAAACCAGATTACCGGCCGTAGTCAGTTAAAACTGTTGCCCGAAAAAGAATTACAGTCAATGGCAACACAGCAATACCAGCAATTCCTGGCCCAAAGCAAAGTTGTATCTGTAGGCGTAAATAAAGATGCAGAAATGGTGCGTCGTGTAGGTACACGTATAGCAGCGGCCATCACCAACTATTTACAAACACAAGGGAAAGCAAACATCCTGGATGGATATAAATGGGAGTTTAACCTCATCGATAATAAAGAAGTAAACGCCTGGTGTATGCCTGGTGGTAAAGTAGTGGTGTACACCGGACTGTTACCTGTTACACAAAACGAAGCGGCCCTTGCTGTTGTAATGGGGCACGAAATAGCGCATGCTATTGCGTTGCATGGTAACGAACGGATGAGTCAGGGGTTGGTACAGCAGTTAGGCGGTGTTGCGTTGTCGGTGGCTGTTGCAAATAAACCGGCTGAAACACAAAACCTGTTTATGACGGCTTATGGTATTGGTTCAACAGTTGGGGGTACATTGCCGTTTTCCCGCAAGCAGGAGCTGGAAGCTGATCAGTTTGGATTGCGTTTTGCAGCCATGGCGGGTTACAATCCACAGGAAGCCATTCCTTTCTGGAAACGGATGGCGGCTGCCGGCGGTGGACAGAAGCCACCTGAAATTTTAAGCACACACCCATCCGACGAAACACGTATCGCAAAAATGGAACAATATGTAAAAGAGGCGATGCCTTATTACAAGCCAATGGGTAAGTAGTTGTTAATCATAATTTTAAGCAGTTTAGCCCGGTCAAAAGCCGGGCTTTTCGCATCCATAAAAACAAAAAAATGTTTGTTGATAACCTGTGAGTGATGGGAAAATTGGCTACCTTTGCCATCCACTTTAGTTCTCATCAAAATTTACATTGGCATGTCTATTTCTCTCTTGGAAAAACTCCAATTGAACGAAGAAAAGAACTTACTCATTCAGGGCTTACCCTCTTCAATCGAAAAGCAATTTGTAAAGTTATCATTCGCTAAGAATGTAACGCCGTTGCTGCGTAGTAAGAAGATCGATTTTGCCCTTGTCTTTGCGGTAAATCAGAATCAATTAAACGGAATCTTAAAGGAAGTGCTGCCAGCATTAGGCCCCAATGCCAAGTTCTGGGTTGCATATCCTAAATCGGCTTCTAAAATTGTGAGTGATTTAAACAGAGACGGAAGCTGGCAGTTTGTATGCCAGTGCGGATTTGAAACTTCAGAAGAAGTAGTGCTGGACCACGTATGGACTGCAATGCGCTTTGAGCGTGCTATTGCGTTAGCTCCGAAACCAGCAAGATCAACAAACAGAACTTCAAGGTTAACACCGGCTGAAGCTTAAATCCGTTTCACCAACTAATTACACTAGCCGTCTGTAAAGGCGGCTTTTTAGTTTACATGAGCCACAATAATATTGAAATAAAAGCTCGCTGTGCCGATCCGGCCTTTATTCGTGCATTCCTGCAACGGCAACAGGCCCGTTTTATTGGTACAGACGAGCAAACCGATACGTACTTTCATGTGCCCAACGGACGCTTAAAACTGCGCCAGGGCCCCATTGAAAATGCATTGATCTTTTATAACCGTGAAAACAAAGCAGGTCCGAAATTGAGCGAGGTAAAATTATTCCAGGTGCCTGCAGAAAGTGATGTACTCAAAGAATTACTTACCAAAGCAAACGGTATTAAAGTAGTGGTTAAAAAACGCAGAGCCATTTATTTTATTGATAATGTAAAGTTTCATATTGATGAAGTGGAGGGGCTGGGCAGCTTTGTAGAAATTGAAGCAATTGATGCCGATGGCAGCCTGGGTTTAGAAAAGATCAATCAACAGTGTCATTATTATTTACAAGCCTTTCAAATACCCGAAACCGATCTTTTAACGCATTCTTACAGCGATCTGTTGTTGAATGCATCTTAGCTTTGTAACGGCAATGAACTGGAAATACAATCATCCTTTACGGAACATATTTACCTATGCAACTTTGTTGTTGCTGCTGCTTGGTGTTGCAGCCCTGTTTTATTGGGATAAAGAAAAAGTGTTCCTTGCATTGAATAATCAGCACACTTACGTTGCTGATGTTATACTCAAGTATTTCACGTATGTAGGTGATGGTATTTTTATGGCAGCCCTCGGCATTATTCTGTGGTTGCTTGGTAAAAAGAAACTCGGGTTATTATTGATTCTTTCATTTTTGTTAAGCGGCTTGTTGGCACAAAGTATAAAGCGCTTGGAAGAGCGTCCCAGGCCGGGTTTATATTTTAAAAAGCCCGAAGTAATACATCGGGTAGATGATGAATTGCTGAAGGGGCGCAACAGTTTTCCCAGCGGCCATACCACTACAGCTTTCGCAACCTTTAGTTTGCTGGCCTTTGCTACACGAAACAAACTCGTGCAATTATTCTTTTTTGCAGTAGCAGTAGCAGTAGGTTATTCACGCATTTATCTCGGCGCACATTTTGCCGAAGATGTACTGGCCGGTGCTGCACTCGGCTTTATCAGTTCCTATTTTCTTTGTTGGTTATTGCGAAAGAAAGATTGGGATTAACGGAAGATAACTGTACCCATTGCCTTGGTTAAATCCATTTCCAATTGCTTCAGGTGTTGATGTGTTTTAATGAGCGTAATCATTTCATCGTCGTTGTGCGGCAACTCCATGTCACGCTGGTTTTCATCAATCATCTTTTTTATTTTCCGCAGCTTCAGGTAGGTTAAAACAGAATGCAATTCCTGAATATATAAATCCTCTTTGGTGGGAAACGGTTTTTCGTAAATGCGAATCCAGTTCGGACTTAATTCATCGCCAAAATCGGCTAATGCAACAACCTGTTTACTGATGCTTTGATCTTCGTGAAAAAGAAAACCTTTTAAAGTAGGTTCTGCACCGTTGTTATACGCTTCACGAAATGTATTACACAGATGTAACAGGTCAGCGTCTTCAATCATTCCCCATTCATCAATTTCGGCAAACACATGCTGAGCAACAGAAGTTGTTTCATCCCACGGCAATAATCCAAACTCCAGTAACAAACAGGCCAATGCACGTTCGTGCTTAATATCAAGATTAAAAAACTCAACCGACTCGTCGTAGCCAACTTCCGGAGGAGGCATATCGGCTGAAGGTTGTGCAGCAGGTTGTTGAAAACGATCTTCCTGTTTGCTGATCCGTTCGCCGGTAAGTTTATTCACCAACGTAAGTAAACCCGTTTCATCAATCTTCAGCAGCTCAGCACTTTTTTTAATGTAATCCTGCTTGCGTGTAAAGTCTTCAACTTTGTTAATACGGCTGATGCTTTCGGCAATTGTATTAACCGCTGCTGCTTTTTTGGTTGAATCATTACCGGCATCCTTCAGCATTACTTCCAGCTGAAAAAGGATCACATCCTTTTTATTGGTTTTAATAAACTCAATAAAACCTGCAGCTCCAACTTTATTTACATAACTGTCCGGGTCTTCTTTATCGGGAATTAATACAAGATGAACGTTTAATCCTTCTTCCAACGCAAGGTCTAAACCACGCATGGCGGCTTTTACACCGGCAGCATCACCATCATACAGAATGGTAAGATTGTTACTGTACTTTTTAATGAGCCGCAGTTGATCGGGCGTTAACGAAGTACCACCGCTTGCCACTACATTTTCAATACCTGCCTGGTGTAACGATATAACATCGGTATAACCTTCTACCAGTAAGCATTCATCATTTTTATCAATCGCCTGTCGTGCGAAATAAGTACCATACAGAATTTTGCTCTTAATGTACACTTCGTTTTCCGGTGTATTAATATACTTGGGTGCGTTTTCTTTTTTACCGATAATACGAGCACCAAAGCCGATAATTTTTCCTGTGTTGTTGTGCACCGGAAAAATTATGCGTTCCCGGTAGTTATCCATCAGCTCGCCGTTACGTTCGGCAACAATGCCTGTTTTGGTTAATAACTCAGGATTGTATTGCTGGCGCAAGGCTTCGCTGGTGAAAGCATCACGCTGACGGGGCGAATAACCCAGTTGAAATTTTTGAATAATGTCTTCACGAAAACCACGCTCTTTCAAATAACTCAGCGCAACAGCCTTGCCTTCTTCTGTATCAAATAACTGCTTGCTGAAAAACTGTTGTGCAAACGAGTTAATGATGTGTAAACTGTCGGCAGTTTGGCGCAGTTCTTTTGCTTCAGGCGAAGAAAAGGTTTCTTCAACCGTAACATTGTATTTGTTGGCAAGAAACTTTAAGGCATCTACATAGCTGTACTTCTCATGCTCCATGAGAAAGCTGACGGCATTGCCGCTTTTACCGCAGCCAAAGCATTTATATAATTCTTTGGCAGGCGATACAGTAAACGAAGGGCTTTTCTCATTGTGGAAAGGACAGAGGCCAAGATAGTTGGCACCTCTCTTTTTGAGTTTTACAAAGCCGCCCACAATTTCAATAATATCGATGCGGCTTAAGATCTGTTGTATGGTTTCCTGTGAGATCAAGGGGGGCAAATTACGAAAATGTGAGAAGAAAGTCGGAAAGTGAATAAGACCGAAATTCCGGAAGATGGGAAGCCGGAAAAGAATCAGATTGATTAATCAGCATTGCCTGTCATTCGGACTTGCATACTAAAAGCTTTCCGACTTTTTCCCCTACATTTGCAACCGTTATGACACAAGAAAAATTAAACGATATAAGGGACCGCATTCTTGTCCTGAGGAGGTTTCTTTGACGTCGAGAGCCGTCAATATAAAATCGCAGAAGATAAACAACTTTCACTAAGCCCCGGTTTCTGGGACGATAACAAGCGTGCAACGGAGATTCTGAAAGAAATCAAGAACAACGAGTATTGGGTGAATTTATACGAAGCAACCAATACGGCGGTGGAGGATTTTGCTGTGCTGTTTGAATTCTGGAAAGGAGGCGATGCTACAGAAGAAGAAACAAAAGAAGCATACGACAAAGCAGTAAATGCCATTGAAGATGCTGAGTTTAAAAGCACACTTAACCAACCCGAAGATGAGTTGCCGGCAGTATTGCAGATCAACTCCGGTGCAGGTGGTACCGAAAGCCAGGACTGGGCACAGATTCTTGCACGTATGTATCGCATGTATGGCGAAAAGCAGGGCTGGAAGGTAACCGAACTCGATTGGCAGGATGGCGATGGTGCAGGTATTAAAACCTGTACACTGCAGTTTGAAGGTCCGTTTGCTTACGGCTTCTTAAAAGCAGAGAACGGCGTGCATCGTTTGGTTCGTATTTCGCCATTCGACAGTAATGCCAGGAGGCATACTTCTTTTGCCAGCGTGTATGTATACCCGTTAGTAGATGACACCATCGACATCGACATTAAAGACAGCGATGTGAAGATGGAAACAGCACGAAGCGGTGGTGCAGGCGGGCAGAACGTAAACAAGGTAGAAACAAAAGTATTCTTAACACATATTCCTACAGGTATTGTAGTGGTTTGCCAAACAGAACGTTCGCAGCTGGGCAACCGTGAAAAAGCAATGACCATGCTCAAAAGCCGTTTGTACGAAGAAGAACTCCGCAAACGCAATGAGCTGAAAGATGCAACCAATGCCAACAAGAAAAAGATCGAGTGGGGAAGCCAGATCCGCAGCTACGTATTCCATCCGTACAAGATGATCAAGGATCATCGTACCGAATATGAAGTAGGAAATGTACAGCCCGTAATGGATGGTGAGCTCGATGGGTTTATCAAAGCCTACCTGATGAGTGAGAAAGAAGCAGAATCGAAGTAATGAATAAAGAATCCAACCTTATGCCCCGCTGAACAGCGGGGCTTTTTTGTGCAAACGGAAGCGCAAAGCATATGAGCGATAGTTTGTACCTTGCAGCCCATTAAACGGAGACAAGGGTTACATTTTTTACAGAAGTAATCGAAGGCTCCGCATCGTAAAAAAGCAATAAGCATAAAACAAAAAAGTATGAACCTCGGTTATTTCAACTATCCTTTACCGGTTAATGAACCTGTATTAAATTATGCGCCCGGTTCGGCAGAAAAAAAGCGTTTGAAAGAAGTGTTGGCTGAGTTAAAAAGTACCGAAATAGATGTGCCGATGTACATTGGCAGTAAAGAAGTACGTACCAATAAAAAGCACGCTATGCATCCGCCGCACGAACACAAACATGTGTTGGGCTATTTTCATACCGGTGATGAAAAACATGTACAGCAGGCAATTGACGCAGCATTGGCTGCCAAAGAAGCCTGGGCTGCTATGAGTTGGGAAAGCCGTGCAAATATTTTCTTACGTGCTGCCGATTTAATTGCGACCAAGTACCGTCCGTATATGAATGGTACAACCATGTTGGGCCAAAGTAAGAATGCATTCCAGGCCGAAATTGATGCGGCTTGCGAAATCATCGACTTCCTCAAATTCAATGTTCATTTCTTAAGTGAAATCTATCGTCAGCAGCCCATCAGCGGCTCGGGTATGCATAACCGTATGGAGTATCGTCCGCTCGAAGGGTTTGTATTGGCAGTAACACCGTTCAACTTTACGGCTATTGGCGGCAACCTGCCAACCAGTGCAGCGATGTGCGGTAACGTAGTGGTTTGGAAACCGGCTTATACACAGGTGTACAGTGCACAAATGTTCATGAAGATTCTGAAAGAAGCAGGCTTGCCCGATGGTGTCATTAACATGATTTATGTGGATGGACCAACTGTAGGGAAGGTGTGCTTTAATCATAAAGAGTTTGCCGGTGTACACTTTACCGGTTCAACAGGTGTGTTCAACAACATGTGGGAAACCATTGGTAAAAACATGAGTAACTACCGTTCTTATCCACGCATTGTTGGTGAAACAGGTGGTAAAGATTTTGTAGTGGCACATAAGTCTGCAGATCCGGATGTGGTGGCAACTGCTTTGTTACGTGGCGCCTTTGAATACCAGGGACAAAAATGTTCGGCTGCTTCACGTGCCTATCTGCCTTCGAACATTGCAGAAAAAGTAAAGAAGAAATTAATAGCAGGCATCAACAGTTTTAAAATGGGTTCGGTAGAAGATTTCTCCAACTTTATTAATGCGGTGATTGATGAAAAGAGTTTCGATAAAATTAAATCGTACATCGATGCTGCCAAGCGTTCGAAAAAGGCAACCATAATTGCCGGTGGTGAATGCAGCAAAAAAGAAGGCTACTTCATTCAGCCTACAGTCATTGAAACAACCGATCCGAAATACACGACTATGTGCGAAGAAATATTCGGTCCGGTATTAACCATCTATGTTTATCCTGCCAACGACTTTGAAAAAACACTGGAATTGGTAGACAGTACTTCGCCATATGCATTAACAGGATCCATCATTGCACAGGATCGTTATGCAGTTGAATTGGCTACATCGAAATTGCGCAACAGTGCAGGCAATTTCTACATCAACGATAAACCAACAGGTGCAGTGGTTGGCCAGCAACCCTTTGGTGGAGCTCGTGCAAGCGGTACAAACGATAAAGCAGGTTCTATTCTCAACCTCTATCGTTGGTTAAGTGCACGCACCATTAAAGAAACATTTAATCCACCAACAGATTATCGTTATCCGTTTCTTTCAGAAGAATAATTTTGCAATAAAAAAAGGGATTTGATTTATCAAATCCCTTTTTTTATCAACGAAATACATTAAAGCTTTTTAAGTAACTCTTCGGTTTCATTGGTATCTTCTCCGGCTTGTTTGCCAAGTTTCAACGCCGTTTGCGCATAAATTTTGGCATTCTTTTTATCTCCGGTTTTATAATATAAATGGGCTACAGTATCGTTGTTATAAAAATTACTGTCGAGTTTAACAGAATTCAATGCCCATCCCAACGCTTTTGTTAATTCATTTTTATCGTTGGAGTTTTCATGAATAAACCAAGCATATTCATTCAAATTACGCCAGTCTTGTTTTTGCTGGTATTTATCCATATAGGCAATGGTATAATAGATTACCTCTTTTGTGTTTTGCATTTCATTCCCCATATATACGCCGTATAAAAGCGCATATTCATTTGCACGCTCAGGTCTGAATTTTTTCATTACCTGTTCGATGGTTGCAACAGCCGTTTTTAAATCAGCATTTTCCGGAACTTTTTCAGTTGCATATCTAAAAACAATATTATCCATCCCTTCGTTTAAAATAGTTGCACTAATCAGCTCACTCGCTTTTGCTTTATTTTTTTCCAGAAACTTATAGGTTTCCTCCTCAGGCGACTGTGTATACGCAAGTAATATTTCTAGCATTTCTTCTGTTAACCAGTTATTCTTTTCACGCTGCATAAACGTTTGCGCCATTGAAGAAGCATCATCATCCCCAAGCTCTTTTGCCTGATCCAAGAGGTTACGTACAGCAGCAGCAGTAAGTTTGCCGCCAGCTAAAAACTTTTTTTTCAAACTGTAGTACTGTGTTTCCGGATTAAGTGCGTTTTTAGCAACTGTTATAAATTCATCGGCAGGTAAATAACCGATGCCTTTATGTACAAGTTCACCATTTCCATTTATGAATAAGTAGGTGGGGTAGGCGGCTACATTATACCGTTCCGCAATATCTACGCCTTCACCTTTTTCCATGTCTATTTTTGCATTAATGAAATTTTGATTGAAAAATGCGCCTACTTCCTTTAATGGAAATACTTCTTTGGCCATCGATTTACAAGGACCACACCAAACAGCGTATGCATCTACAAAAATCAGTTTGTTTTGCTTTTTAGCAGTAGCTAACAGGTTGCTCCAGCTCTGATTCTGAAAACTTATACCCTCCTGTGCCGTAACTGCCAGCGGAAAAAAGAATAGTAAAGCAATTATTCGCTTCATTGTACAAAATGGTTTAGTGTTCAAATATAGATCGTTTCACCTTTTTTTAATCTCCTGTATCAGAAATCAAAGGCTTACGTTCGGTGTATGTAAACGGAGAACTGTTTTGGCACGGTTTTTTAAAGGGTAGGGTTGTCTTCGCCGGCGATATTGTTCATTAAAATCAATTACAATGAAAGCATTCATCATTTCAGGAGCGTTTTTATTTATGGCAGGATCTGTTCTGGCACAGCACAACAATGTACACGTAGGCTTAAAAGGAGGTTTAAATATTTCCAATCTTGCAAGTTCACCAAATGCAGGGTATGAGACAAAAGTCGGATTTCATGCAGGCGGTTTAGCACATATCCATCTCAGTAAAACCTGGGCTTTACAACCGGAAATTATGTACTCCGGACAAGGTGCTCAAAACAACGGTGCCAAAACCAGGCTGCATTATGTAAATGTGCCGCTGCAGTTACAGTATATGTTCGATCGTGGTTTCCGTATTCAAACAGGGCCGCAGCTGGGTATGCTTGCAGGTGCCAATGTGCAGCAGGGCGATGTAAAAACAGATGTAAAAAATTCGTTTAAAACAGCAGAGCTGGGTTGGACGATTGGTGCCAGTTATGTGGGCGAATCCGGACTTGGTGTGGATGCACGTTACAATTACGGCATTACCAATATCAACGATGCCAGTTCGGTTAACCTCTATAACCGCAATGTGCAGGTAGGGTTGTTTTATGTGTTTAAACACAAATATTAAGAAGAGCAAAAACGGGTAAAGGGCTGTACGTTGGTGCAGCCCTTTTTTATGATTCGATGATTTGCCGGCATTCGAATGATTAAGTGTGAAGGAGTTTAACCCGAAGTGTTTATTTTTATCAAAATTTCAACGAGTGAAAACGATCTTATCAAACGAGCAGTTACAACTTACTATACAACGTCTCAGTCATCAGTTAATCGAGAATCATTACCCGTTTACCGATACAGTGATTGTGGGCTTACAGCCCCGGGGTATTTTTCTGGCCGACAGAATCGTGGCTGTTATCCGGGAAAATTACCCATCGTTAAAACTTCATTACGGCAAGCTCGATATTACCTTTTACAGGGATGATGTACACAAAGAACTGCATGTGGCCAATCAAACAACCATCGACTTCAACATTGAAAATAAAAATGTAATCCTGATTGATGATGTGTTATACACCGGCCGCACCATCCGTGCAGCAATGGATGCATTAATTGATTTTGGCCGCCCGGCAAAAGTGGAATTGCTGGTGCTCATCGATCGCCGCTTCAACCGCCAACTCCCCATTCAACCGGATTATACGGGTAAAGCCATTGATTCAATCCTGAGCCAAAAGGTTACGGTAGACTGGGTGAAACCGGAAGTGGTTTTGCTGTAAAAGCATAAATCCCAAAAAGAAAAATCCAAAACCCAAGGTAAGACAGCAGCTGTACCAAATCGATTGAAGATTTTTTAATCATAAAACACCTGTTTATGTCTGCCGAACTAGAAGAAAGAATCTATCATTTTGCCAATGATGTGAGAAACTTTTGCAGAAAACTAACCTGGGATGTAATTAACCTGGAAGATATAAAGCAGTTGGTTCGTTCCAGCGGTTCTGTTGGTGCCAATTATATCGAAGCGAATGAAAATCTTGGCCCGGCAGATTTACGTATGCGGATACGGATTTCAAGAAAGGAAGCAAAAGAATCGATCCGTTGGTTAAGGTTGTTGCATATTGAAACTAAAAAAGCAGAATTGGAGCCCGAACGAATAAGATTAATTGATGAGGCCGATCAACTACGCAAGATCTTTTCTGCCATCCTGAAAAAGTTGGGTGATAAATAGTTGGATTTTGGGATTTGATCTTTGGATTTTGTCTTTTTATTTCAATTTTGGGTTTTCGTTCCCGAACCTTAGCTTTGCTTTTTAATGCAACTATCCACTCGTCATCTGCTCGGCATTAAAGATTTAACAGCACAGGATATTCAACTCATCCTTGATACGGCTGGTCAATTCAAAGAAGTTTTACAGCGACCCATTAAAAAAGTTCCTTCGTTGCGGGATGTAACGATTGTGAATCTTTTTTATGAAAACTCAACCCGTACACGTATTTCGTTTGAGCTGGCAGAGAAACGACTCAGTGCCGATACAATCAACTTCACCGCATCGGGTTCTTCGGCTGCCAAAGGCGAAACCCTGCTGGATACGGTGAACAATATCCTGAGTATGAAAGTGGACCTGGTGGTGATGCGTCACAGCGCCAGCGGGGCACCACATTTCCTCGCCAAACATATTCCGGCAGCCATTGTCAATGCCGGCGACGGAATCAATGAACATCCTACACAAGCCTTGCTCGATGCATTTTCAATACGGGAGAAATTAGGCACACTGGAAGGAAAGAAAATTGCTATTCTCGGCGATATTATGCACAGCCGGGTAGCGCTCAGCAATATTTATCTGTTGAAGAAAATGGGAGCAGAGGTAACTGTTGCAGGTCCGCCCACACTTATTCCAAAATATTTACAGCAGGCCTTTGGCGTTAATGTATCGTATAACATTGAAGAAACCTTAAAGTGGTGCGATGTGGCGAATGTATTGCGGATACAGCTCGAACGCCAGAACCAGCCCTTGTTCTCTTCGCTGCGTGAATACAATTTAGCGTATGGCATTAACCGTAAGCTGCTCGATTCGCTCAATAAAGAAATCATTATTATGCATCCCGGCCCCATTAACCGTGGTGTGGAATTAGATAGTGATGTAGCAGACAGCAAACAATCGATTATTTTACAACAGGTAGAAAACGGTGTGGCCGTACGCATGGCCGCCTTGTATTTACTGGCAGGTAAACGCTCCGATAATTAAGATGCTGCGGGTTATAACACTACTTGCTTTCTCCAACATATTCATGACCATCGCCTGGTATGGCCATTTAAAACAACAGAACGTTCCCATCTGGAAAGCAATCATTGCCAGCTGGCTCATAGCTTTTGTAGAGTATTGTTTTATGGTGCCCGCCAACCGCATCGGCTACGAAAATGGCGTGAGTGCTTTTCAGTTAAAAATGATACAGGAAGTGATTACGCTGGTTGTGTTCAGCGTGTTTGCTGTCATGTATCTGAAAGAACCGTTTCACTGGAAATACATTGTAAGTTTTCTCTTTCTCTTAGGAGCTGTTTACTTTATGTTTAAAAAGTGACAACGCATTTTTCCGCTTCCGTAACGTATATGCCTGTTCAGGCAGTACCGTTTCCCGTTCAGGTTTATTCGCTTTTCAAGCGTGGCTGTGCACAATAGTTTTGAATTGTTCATTCTTAACAATTTAAAACTGATTGTATGAAAGCCATGTTCAACGTAATGATTGCAACAGCAGTTTCTGCCTGCTTGCTTTTATCATGCAGCAAAGAAAATTCTGCAAATACCAGCGGAAAGCAACAAGTGAAGATTTATTTAACCGATAACCCGGTTGCGTTTCAGCAGGTGAATGTTGATATTCAGAAGCTGGAAGTAAAGATTGAAGTAAAAGACAGCACCGGTGCCGAACGTGAGTTTTGGGAAACATTGCAGATACGTGCAGGCGTGTATAATATTCTCAACTTCCGCAATGGTGTAGATACCTTGTTTGCACAAGGCTTTGTAACTACAGGTGAAATAAAGAAGATACGCATCACATTGGGCAGTCGTAACAGTGTAATGGCCGATAGTGTTGTGTATCCGCTTTTGCTGAAGAAACCACAGGTAATGATTGATGTGGATGATATTTCATCGATCAATCCATCGGCAGTGAAAATCAATATTGATTTTGATGCATGCGGTTCTATTATAAAAATCAACAACAACCAGTTTGAATTGCAGCCACGTATCCGTACGTTTTCCGATGAGCACGACGGACGCATTGAAGGAAAAGTAGTACCACGTGAAGCAGCAGCGATTGTATCTGTTATCAGCAAGGACGATACCTTACTGGCCATTCCTGAAAACGATGGTGAATTTAAAATTCGTGGCATCAAATCAGCTGTTGTAGATGTGTTTGTAAACGCAACTGCCAATGGCTACAGAGATACAACATTGCGAAATGTACAACTCAACAACAGAGAAGTAAAACTGCCGACAATCATTTTGCAGAAATAGGTGTGGTAAGTCTGTTGAAAAACCAACCGGGCTGGAAAGCCCGGTTTCTTGTTTTTAATCATCATTAATGAAAAAAGAACGATCGGTTTTTGCTTGTATTAGTCATTGAAATTTTCTTCTTCATCCTGGATGACATACTCATCCGAATCGAGGCGACTGTATTCGTTTACATCTTTCAATGTAAAACTATCCATGCCGGTAGTTTGTGTCCACTCACCATGTTCCATACGCAACACCTGCACCGGTAAATCGAATCGCACCTGGAACTCACGCTCCAGATCAGCTACTTTTTCGGTAGGCATAATATCGATGACACCATCTGTATGTCCGGCTTTAATCGTTTGCAGTTGTACATCATCTGGCAGAATATCTTTTTCTGCAGACGCTTCAAATATTTTATGTGGTACAGCGTAAAACTCAAGCCGTAAATAAGGATAGTAAGAAGAAAAAACAGATTTAATCTCTCTCAGCGTAATCAGGTCGTGCAATTGGATGTGCATACAGGAATCTTTAATAGGATAAAGGTATTCCTGTAGTGGTTATGCCTGCCTGCCTGCAGTCAAAAAAGGGGATGATTGTTATCAGAAAAAAATGTAAAGTATCTGTTGAAGTTGCTTGTCATCCCGACGAAGGAGGGATCTGCTGAAGTCATTTGTCATTTCGACGAAGGAGAAATCTGCCCAACTGTTGCACTGCTGCCCAACAGATCCCTCCTTCGTCGGGATGACAATTCTGTTTAGCTTTAATCAATTTCATCATTCAGAAATTTCCAATCCGGATTAAATGAGTTGATCAATTCTTCTTTTTTACTTCTTCGCCAGCCTTTTAACTCTTTTTCCCTTTCGATGGCATGTTCTATTTGGACAAAGCGTTCATAGTAAATCAAAAAGTAAGCATTGTATTTTCCGGCAAAGCTGGTATGTGAAAAAGGCGAAGCGTTTTCTTTGTGTTGAAGAAGTCTTGTATAGAGATCGTTGGTAACGCCTACGTAAAGAACAGTCTTGTTTTGATTTGTGGTGATGTACACGAAGTAGTTGTGTGTTCCGATAGGTTTCATTGTAGTTGAAAATAATACAAAAGCTGAAGATTTTCTGTCATCCCGAGGCACGAGGGATCTGCTCAACTGTTGCACTGCTGCCCAACAGATCCCTCCTTCGTCGGGATGACAACAAAAATGGGCTGTTGACATCTTTACTCATCACCAAACCAACTTCGCCACTCTTCCTTTACCACCTGCAAGAAAGACAGCACTGCCTTTCTTTGCTTTACGCACCACATGAAAACCGGTAGCAGAAATGTTGCGCCAGTTATTGCCGCCATCTTCACTTACATCAACACCGGTAATACCACAGGTAATAAGTTTTGATTTGCTGAGATATTCCACACAGCTTCTGTAACCAAAGGGTGGAGTAGTGGGACTGATAAATGTTTTGCCGCCATTACGTGTAAGCACACAGTTTTTTTCTGTTGAAGCAGCATTCATGAAATCGCCACCTACAACCGTGAATGTTTTTTTATCCCACACCGCAAGTGAGTTGGCACCGGTTGACTCTTTACCCTGAAGGATGGGTAATAAAATTTTATCGTTGCGGATAAAGATGCGTGAATACGTACCACCGGTAATAAACAACAATTCATTCTTGCCAACCGAACGGATATTGGTACCGCTGCTGGCAAACATCGCTTCACCTTTTTCTGCAGCAGGTGCCAATTGCTCCGGCATGGTGCGCCAGTTATCACCACCATCAATTGTAACTGCCATAAATATTTTTCCATTGATCGGGTCACCGATCACCACACCACTTTTCTCATTAAAAAATTCCATCGCATCTAAAAACATACCCGGACGTTTATCCTGGAAAACGATCTTCCAGTTCTTACCACCATCAACTGTTTTTAAAATCACCGCTGGTGTATCAATACCAATAATGATCGCCGTGTTGGCATCAAAGGCTTCAATATCCCGGAAATCCGTTTTGGCAAAACCATCTACTTTATTCCACGTAAACGTTGCACCACCATCAACGGAACGACCCACCATTCCATTCGTTCCGCTTACCCAAACAATCTTATCTGTCACCACACTCAATCCACGGATAGAAGAGGTATGATTACTATCGAGCAATTGAATGGTTTGCGCCGATACAGAACCCGCAACAATCAGAAAAGCGAAAAGAAGAAGTTGTTTCATATGTTCAAATGTAAGTAATAGGCAAAAATCAAACCGTAACAAAAAAACTCGTAGTGCTGCGCAGCGGGTGACAGTGTAAGTACAACAGTAATTCACCACAGTAGTACAAGTACTCAATCAAGGCGGTTGACGGGAATTGGGGTATCATTCCCGTCTTGACTTTTTCCTGCCCGACGGTCAGGCGGGGTTTCTTTTGTGTCAAGACAAAAGAACAGAAAAGAGCTGCGGTGCAACCGCCGTCAGAGTATTTCAGCTTCGGTCTGCATGAACCGCTAGCGGAGTCCCGTACCTCAAACTTCGTACCTCGTACTTGCCACTAACACCAGTTCGCATTCTCTCCATTATTTCCTACATTCGTCCCGATTGCAATAACTATGACCGAATACAATTATCTCCCCCTCGACGAACAGCCACTCAGCTTCAATGAAGTGAAGAATTACCTGCAGTTCAAACAGTTTGTCTCGATTACGTTTCGTGCACACCATAAGATCGAAACCTGCCGGCAATACCTCGATCAGAAAGTAGCCGAAAGCGATACGCCCTTCTACGGTATCAACACCGGTTTTGGTTTTCTGCAGAATGTGATCATTGCCGATGATCAGTTAGAACAACTGCAGAATAATCTGTTGATGAGCCATGCATGTGGTATGGGCGAAGAAGTGCCGGAAGAAATTGTAAAGCTCATGCTCGCCTTAAAAATAAAATCATTGAGCTATGGTTACAGTGCCGTGCAGGTTGATACGGTGAAGCGTTTAATGGACATGCACAACAACAATGTGCTGCCTGTTATTTATCAGCAGGGATCATTGGGCGCAAGTGGTGATCTGGCACCACTCAGTCATTTGAGTCTGCCATTAATTGGAATGGGCGAAGTCAACTATCAAGGCACAAGACACAAGGCGCAAGAAATACTCCAACAACTCAATTGGCAACCGATCGCTTTAAAAAGCAAAGAAGGCTTAGCTCTCATCAATGGAACACAATTCATGAGTGCCTATGGCATGTATTGTTTGGTACAGGCCGAACGATTAATGCATTGGGCCGATCTCATTGCAGCGATTTCATTTGATGCTTTTGATTGTATTGATCAACCTTTCCATGAAAAAATTCACAGCATCCGTCCGCACAGCGGACAAATACACACGGCCCAACAGTTAAGAAACATACTCAGCGGAAGCGAAATCGGTCAACAGAAAAAACAGCAGGTACAGGATCCCTATAGTTTCCGTTGCATACCGCAAGTGCATGGCGCCACCAAAGACGTCCTTGCACATGTAAAGAATGTGTTCTTAACCGAAATCAATTCTGTTACTGATAATCCCAATGTTTTTCCCGATGAAGATCTCATTGTAAGCGGTGGTAACTTTCACGGTCAGCCGTTGGCGTTAGCCTTGGATTATTTTTCCATTGCGATGAGCGAACTCGCCAACATCAGCGAACGTCGTACGTATCAACTCATCAGCGGACAACGCAACCTGCCGATGTTCCTTGTAAAAGAAGCCGGGCTCAACAGTGGTTTTATGATTCCGCAATACACAGCCGCTGGCATTGTAAGTGAAAACAAACAACTCTGCACACCGGCAAGTGTCGATAGTATATCAAGCAGCAACAACCAGGAAGATCATGTAAGCATGGGTGCCAACGCAGCAACCAAAGCCTATCGTGTAATGAAGAATGTAGAAAAAGTATTCGCCATCGAATTACTCAGTGCAGCACAGGCATTGGATTTCCGCCGACCGTTAAAAAGTTCAGCCAAAGTAGAAGAAGTGATGAGTGCATTCCGCAAGCAGGTAAGCTTTGTTGATAAAGACAGAGTGTTGCATGAGGATATGATGAAAGCTGTTTCGTTTATAAGTCAGGAGTTTGGCCACTAAGGCGCAAAGGCGCTAAGGAAGAAGAAGAAAGAAGCCGGTAGTGGTTAGTCGTTTGTGGATAGTGAAAAGGCAAAAGCCAATAAACAATTGACAACAAGCAAATCAATTCGTGTGATTAGTGAAATTCGTGATTTCTTCTTTGTGAACTTCGTGTCTTCCTGTCTTCGTGGCAAAAAAAATCGTGGCAAAAAAATCCGTGTTCATCTGTGAGCAACAAAATCTAATTCATCTTTTCAATCCCATAAATCATGGTTCAGACAACTTACGATGCTGTTAAATACAAAACCCCCACGGGCAGTGAATTAACATGCAAAGGCTGGATACAGGAAGCCGCCTTACGCATGCTCCTCAACAACCTCAACCCCGATGTAGCTGAACGCCCCGACGATCTCATCGTCTACGGCGGACGAGGCAAAGCAGCACGCAACTTCGAAGCACTCGATAATATCATTGCTGCCTTGAAAGTATTGGAGAACGATGAATCACTCCTCATCCAAAGCGGTAAACCCGTCGGCATTTTAAAAACACATAAAGATGCACCACGTGTACTCATCAGCAACAGTCAGTTAGTACCCAACTGGGCCAACTGGAAACACTTCGATGAGCTGGAGAAAAAAGGACTCATGATGTACGGACAAATGACTGCCGGCTCCTGGATCTACATCGGCTCACAAGGCATTGTGCAGGGCACTTATGAAACCTATGCGGCCATCGCCAACAAACATTTCGGCGGCACACTGAAAGGAACCTTGAACGTTACTGCCGGACTTGGCGGCATGGGTGGTGCCCAACCACTCGCCATTACCATGAACGAAGGGGTGGCACTCATTGCCGAAGTAGAAGAGTGGCGCATCGATAAACGCATGGAAACAAAATACCTCGACGAAAAATATACCAGCATCGACGAAGCCATCGATAAGGCTGTAAGGTATAAGGCTGAAGGTATAGGGAAGAGCATCGGCATTCTTTGCAACGCTGTGCATTTGTTACAACGATTGATCGAACGCAACATCATTCCCGATACACTCACCGATCAGACAAGTGCACATGATCCCCTCATTGGTAATGTGCCGCACACATTAACAAACGAACAGGCCAACATCCTCCGCACACAAAACCCAACGGAGTACCTTGAACGCAGCTACGAAAGCATGTACCTCCACGTACAACTCATGCTGCGACTCATGGACCAGGGAGCCATCACGTTCGATTATGGAAACAACATCCGGGCAAGGGCGAAAGAATTTGAAGACAAGAAGGTGAATGGTGAATGGTCAATGGTGAATGGAGCCAGCACTGCTGCCGGGCTCACCTTCAACCTTAAACCTTCAACCTTAAACCGCTGTTTCGACTTCCCCGGCTTCGTTCCCGCTTATATCCGTCCGCTCTTCTGCGAAGGCAAAGGCCCTTTCCGTTGGGCAGCACTCAGTGGCGATGCCAACGATATTGCCGTAACCGACGAACTCATCATGAACATGTTCCCCGAAAACAAAGGCATGATCCGCTGGATGAAAATGGCGCAGGAAAAAATTGCCTTCCAGGGATTACCGGCACGCATCTGTTGGCTCGGTCAGGGCGAACGGGAAAAAGCAGGACTCGCCTTTAACGAACTCGTACGCACCGGCAAAGTTAAAGCGCCCATTGTCATTGGTCGTGATCATTTAGATACCGGCTCGGTAGCCAGCCCCAACCGGGAAACCGAAAGCATGCTCGATGGCAGCGATGCCGTAGCCGATTGGCCCATCCTCAACGCACTCGTTAACACCGCAGGCGGCGCCAGCTGGGTAAGCCTGCATCATGGTGGAGGTGTGGGTATGGGTTACAGCATCCACGCCGGTATGGTGATTGTGGCTGATGGTACGGATGATGCTGAAGCGAGATTGAAACGGGTTTTACGAAACGATCCGGGAATGGGCGTGATACGACACAGTGATGCTGGTTACGAGATAGCGAAAGAAACTCTCAAGGCAAACGATCTTGATTTTAAAGAGCGGTTGAAGTATGATTCAACTGCTCATTTTCCTGTCATCCCGACGCAGGAGGGATCTGCCCAACACCAGTAAAAAGCCAACGCCCCGACTCATCTCCCCCACAAGCAGGAATGTAATGAAAAAGGTTCGTGAAGACACGAACCAAGGCAGAGGTTGGGAACTAATTTGAAAAATAAGTGTAGATATCAGGATGAATACTATGTGCCTGATTTATAAATCTCATTCTTGCGACTTCCTTTTTTAATTCTATAGATATCTGTTTCCTTGTTGTTCTTTAAGTATTTGATCAGTAATTCAACTCGATTTGCATTAACTCGATTTGGCTCAGAATCTTTTACTATCCGCCATTTGGTTTGAATAGGAGAAGTGTTTGAGGTGATTATAATATTATATCTATCTCCATAAGCAAAATGTGTAATATTCATTTCGAACATAAGTGTACAAATGGGGTAGGTAATGTTATCTAGTTTAGATTTTGTGTTTTTTTCTAAGCGCTCGTAAATTGATTCAAGAGCCGTGGTAAAAGAATCAATACAGGTTTTCTCTATTGGGAAAAATCCTTTACTTAATTGTTCGGCCGTTACACTGTCTGTATAAAGAATAGGTAACTTTCTGTTTCTATCAAGTAACGCCCACTTTTGACCAAATGATTGAAAAACTGTGAATGCAAAGAGGCTGCTTAAAACAAGTGTCTTCATTTATAGTTGCAATTATTAAAATGAAGATAAATAAAAAGGAATCTCGTCGTAAATCATTCTGCAAGCATTTCTCTCATGGTGCAAGTTTTCTCCTTTCTTCGCAGACGAGCCTCCTTAAAGGAACTCGCCGTAAAACAATCAATCAAAAAAAACAGCAAATCTTATTGCCCTCTCTCAGGCTCCGATACAATGTTTTCCTGTTGAATAGAAAACAGTACACTGGTAATTTTCCATTCGTTGTTAATACGCACCATGCCCCAGGTTTCTTTACCCCAGATGCCTTTTTTGCCGCCTGCCCAATAACTGAAATCGAATGTTACGGCAGCAACATGTCCATCGGTATTGATTTGTACATTGTAAAATTTTTCTTCTTTAGGAGAGCCTTGAATGATACTTCTGAACCAGCTCTTATAATCCGATAATTTATGATCTGCTATGCCGGGATTGCTGCTGCTTCTTTTTTGTTGTGTGGCAGTTTGGTAAACACCCACCCATGCAACAGGTCCATCGTAAAATAAGTTGTAAAACGTTGTACTGTCTTTCGTAGTCATGCAATGCATAAACGTTTGTAACACTTTGGCGATTGCAGTTTGATGTTCTGTGGTACTGTTGGTTGTTTGTGCCTGCAGCAACTTGCAGGAAAAGATAAGAAGTGCAAAGGTGAGCAACGTTTTTTTTATGTGTAAATTTTAAGATTAATACTTCATCAGCTAAAGCAGCTGGGCTGTTGCAAATGAAAATAGGGTACACATTGTATAAACGAATGTTAAAAGCCAAACAACTTTCGTACAAGAGGATGAGTGGAGGCTGCACGGAAAATTCCTGCCTCATGCTGGCGCAAGAAGTTTGGTGCAGGCCATCACGAAATGGCATAAGTGATCTTACAGCACACTTGCGCCTGCATTGCTGTTTTACTTAAGTTGTAATCTCACTGGCGCAAGTGTTCCACCTCAGTGGATCACTTGATGCCAATTAATTCTGCCCCGATTGCATCGTGGAATTAGCAAACTGAAGTTTCTATTAAATAATTAAGCTTTATTAACATCATTCAGTAACTGTATTTCAAATATCCGATAAAATAGGGCTGCACCAACTGTCATAACTGACTTTACAGTACACTTAAAAGGTTGAGGTTTGCTTATATGTTGTCTGCATTAAAAATGTTCCTGAATTTTGCAATTTTTCAAGTGGATTAGTATATTTATAAACGTGCATATAGTCATGATTGAAAAACATTTTATGAAAATTTCTTTGATATACCTACATCTGATCGTTTTATCATTTCATATTACTGTCATCGGATGTAAAAGCAAAAAGGAAACAGATGTTTCGTTACCTCCGGTTACCCTTGCGGATAGTGTTTATAAAATAACAGCTATAGCAGCTATTGATATAAATGATTTTTCAGTATCATATGAAGTAAAGCCCCCTGCCGGGGAAAGTTTTTCGAATGTTATACTTTATTGGAGTACAAGTGCAGGATTTGAGCAAAACGATAGTCTGGTTATTTCGTCTGGTATAAGCAGCGCTTTAGTTGGTACGATACAACTGAAACGATTAAACCAATCAACTAATTACTATGCCAGAATAGGCATTGTATACAAGAGTAAACGATTTTATTCTCCATCGAGCTCTTTTCAAACCGGCACATTAAGCATTATAAATTTGGCAAAGGAATTAAGCAGGGGTATGTATACTGAGCTAACAACAAATTTTAATATATCTCCCACGACCAGTGATACAAGCACCAAAATATATCTTAACAATGTTCTTTGCAATGTGGTGATGACAAATGGCCGTATAACTGCGTTTGTACCGCCAACATCTTTGCTGCCTAAAAAATATGCTTTCCGTTTCGAACGAAATGGCCTTAGTATACAAGCAAACGATTCTGTAGAAATATTAAAAGGTGTGTGGGCAGTGTTAACACCACCTGCAATTCCCTTAGTAGCTGGCTATGCCGAAAATGGACTTGGACATTTTGGAGTAGCGGTATCGGCCCAAAAGGGGTATATAATTCCCGGAAATTATTTTCGGCAGATACCATGGGGGGAACCGAATTTTGGGCGCCCAAGCGATATCTGGCAATTTGATGGTGCTACCAAACAATGGACAAAACGTATACCAACCAACCCATTGCATTTTGAAAAACCTATTACCGAATATGCCAATAATGCGTTATATGTGTTAGGTGGAAATATTACAGACATACATAATTCGCCTAATACAAAAATTAAACAGTTATTAAAATTTGATTTGGCGACTAATACATGGATGACGCTGGATTCTTTGCCGGCACCTTCAGTATTTAATATGGTAAGTGCTGTCGTTAACAACGAAATTTATTGCGGCCTTGGTGCAGATCTAAACAATACAAATGCCTGTTGTGGATTCCCCCTTCCTTCTAAAAAATTCTGGAAGTATTCTCCTGATTTAAATAGTTGGACAACATTGGCAGATTTTCCTGGCGATCATGCGTTCAACCAAAATTTTCCAACCGCTTTTGTGATCGGCACTAAAATTTATGTGTTTTTTGGTGCTATTCCAATTGGGGATCCTATTACAACAATAGACTTTAGACAGGAGTTGTGGGAATACGAAACATCAAATAATAGTTGGAGACAATTAAACTTACCTGCTGAACGACCACCTGCTGGTGAGAAATATGCCATTATAACAAACGGAGGTAAGGCCTATTTTATTACTGCACAAAGAAGGCAGGTTTTTTCCTATTACTATGGCTTCTCCTTGCAAACAGTATGCATGGAGTACGATCCGGCAACTGGCCTTTTTAAACGCTTCGCAAGCGCTACGGATTTAAGCATTATGCAAATGGTTTATAAACAAGGTAATCAATTTGTATTTCAGTCAGATGCATTCGGTTACACAGAAAGTATATCAAATAAGACATATGTACTTACATTGGACTAGTATTTATTTTCCAATCAGCGCTGCTGTTCAACTCTCGCTGTCGCAAGTGTTCCACCTCAGTGGATCACTTGATGCCAATTAATCCTGCCCCGATCCGATAGCTATCGGATGTATCGGGGAATTAGCAAACGAAAGTTCCTGTTTTGTAATAAGCTATGTAATCATCATTTAGTAACAGTATTTCAAATGCCCAATACAATCGTGCTAAACTAAAAAGGCACAAGTGATCTTGCAGAACACTTGTGCCAGCAACGGCGTAGCGCTATAGTTATTGCCTTACATAACGCCGGCCAAAATAATGAAAGCTAACAATACCCATATTATTGGCAATCATTACAGAGTCAATTGGGGCAGAAGAGAGTTCACTCCGAAAAATCAGAATCACATCGTTGAAGGTTTTGTTATTGACTGTAAAACGGGTTAAATTTTTTGCTTGAGTTCCTTGTTTTGCCTTTCCAAGTACATCCCACATCGAAAAAGCAAATGTGTTGTTACTGATTGCTCTCCCTTCCAGATTAGCTATATTGAAAAGATTAAAGTAAATAGAATCAGTTTTAGCAGCATTCAGGTACAAGGTATTGGTGAGGTATTGATATTTATAGTTATCTCCACATTCTGTTGTATTTACAACTGTTGTATCGAGCCCATGGATTGAGAAGTTTGTTACGGCCCCCAAGTCATCAATAAACGCAATGGGAGTTGTTCCTCTTAACGGTACCCAGCTTTTAGTGCCATTTACATAGATATCATTCATTGTACACTTGTTACATTGGAATGAAGTTGTAACACATGTTAGAAATAACAGAATCAGTAAAGTAGGTCTTACATTCATAGTTGTTTTTATACAGGTTCCCGTAAAGTTATTGCTTTATTTAAATGCCGGCAACTGCAGTTCATTCAACTTGCTCTTTTGGGCCGCCATCTTTTCTACAGCATCAATGGTGCGGGGAGCAGCAGCTGAAATATTTTCGCCGCTTGTTTTTCCAATCACCACAACATCTTCTATACGCACAGCAATATCCCACCATTTCGGATCGCAGTTGCTTCCCTTGGGGATATACAAACCCGGTTCCACTGTCAGCACCATATTTTCTTTTAAGACCGTGCTGGAAAATTTATCATGCACATCAAGTCCCACGTGGTGCGACACACCATGAATATAATACTGACCCACCTCTTTCACATCTTTGATAATGCCCAGCTTTACCAATCCGTTGGCCAGCACTTCCGTAGCCTTTGCATTTAATTGCGGATAAGGCGTCCCTTCTTTACAAAGTGCAATGACAGCTTCCTGTGCCTCTAACACCAGTTGATAAATGGCCCGCTGTTCGGCAGAAAATTTTCCATTCGCAGGCACTGTGCGTGTAACATCCGAGGAGTAACCATGGTACTCCGATGCCACATCCATCAGCACCAGTTGATTGTTCACCTGTGTCACATTGTTTTCGATATAGTGGAGGATACAGCCATTGGCGCCTGCACCTACAATGGGCGGATAACCTTCACCTTCGGCGCCGTATTTCTTATGGATATATTCGAACGTACCCATCAGCTCTGTTTCGGACATAGCAGGATGAATGGCCTTCATCACTTCCACATGTGCCATGGCTGAGTAATAACTCGATTTGCGCATCAGCTCCAGTTCTTCCGGCGTTTTAATTTCACGCAGTAAACCCACCAGCTCATTGTACGCATACGACTCAAACGACATCTGCTTCAGTTGTGCAATCACTTTTACAAAGGTGGCCGAATCCGGTTGTTGAATCAGCTCGTTCAGCAGCGGATCTTTTTTGTATTCTTCATCCTGCAGCTGCGCCATCCTTGTTTTAAACCGGTTGACTCTCGCTGCAATATTCGCCACGGATGAATACTTTAAAAGAATGGTATAATCTTCAACCAGGTGCTTGCTCATACTTTTTTGAATGCCTGCCTTCTGCTTAAATGCATTGATGAGCGTTTGCAACATTCCGGCGCCGGCATCATCAGGAAACGCATCATACAAAACCTGGCTGAACTTTTTTAAATCAAGTGGGTAATTGGCAAAATCTTCATCATTGTACACATGGGTAAAACCCAGTTGTGCTTTTACACCTTCTACACCCAAACGTCTGCCCGACCAGCGCTCCATCAATGCATTTCGTTTCTGTACAAAAAATAATTCGTTGTATGCTCCATCTGTGCCTTGTTGCATGTCTTTAAAAATGAGCAGCACAGCATTCGGTTCTTTATAGCCGGAGAAATAATACAGATCGGGGTTGGGGTGATAGGCATAGGTTACATCCCTGGAAAACACCCGCTCAGGATAAGCAAAAATGACCGCCACTGAATTGGCAGGCATCATCTTCCGCAACGCATCACGTCTGCCTTTATGAAATTCTTTCTGTAAATAATCAGTCGGTAAAGGTTGTTGTGCCATTGCAGTATAACACAGCACACACAGCAGGAGTGTAGTAATTAGTTTGGTCATTGTAAAAGAATTAGTTCATGAAAAATGGAAGGCAGGATACGTTGAATGTACAAAAAATAATTACAGAAATAAACAGGCCTGGCGCAGGTCTGCCGGCCTGTGCAAGAAATCAGAAAGCGTCATGTCGACGACAGGAGACATCTCTATGAGATAAGACTGCTGCCATGCAATCATCCGGATATTACAAAATCACTCCGGGATTGTAGAGGTCCCTCGTGCCTCGGGTTGACGCTTCGATTGAGCAGTACTGGCACCCTGTTCGTGTCTCCACGAACAGGAATTTAATGTAAAAGATTGGTGAAGAAACGAACCAAGGCAGTGGTGAACTTAAAAAAAATGCTATCAGCATCAGCGGGCAAAAGAAGTAACGGCTCTGCAATTTTTCGTTACGAAGAAATTTGCTCATCGCTAACGTCATTGCTTCGGCTTCGCTACGTTTGCACAACAAGGGTAGCGTTTTACAGTGGTTTACCCATTGCATTCTTCACCTTTAATTTCTACTTTGTTCCAAAACGCTGCAAATATGAAATGAGCCATAAAAATGATCGGACAATTTATAGAAAAGGCAATGATCATTTTTTGGCGAATAACATATGGCTAAAAAACAATAAAAATGAACATATGAAAAACAGAAAACAAAATGTTGTTCCCGATAAAATTGATATCCGGGACAGAATGTATCAGCCCGCCGTTACAACAGCACCCCGTAAAGAATTTATTCAGCAAATACAATTGCCCGTGCTGCATCAAAAAGAAACCAGTGCCTGCACCGGTTTTGCATTGGCAACAGTAGTGAATTACCTCGCACGCAAGATCGATTACGAACACAATAAAAATTTTACGGCATCACCGTTTATGCTCTATTCCATGGCCCGCCGGTACGATGAGTTTCCGGGTTATGTAAAAGACGAAGGTTCCAGTTTACGTGGCGCCATCAAAGGCTGGCACAAACATGGCGCCTGCGAAAACCGTTTCTGGAAAACACTGGATATGCCTAAGCCCGATATTACATCAGCAGAAGGCGATTGGTGGCTCAACTCGGTGAACTATCCGTTGGGTGCCTATTACCGGGTAGAACCGAAAAGTATTGAAGACATGCATTGCGCCATCAACGACCTTGGTATTTTGTATGCAAGTGCTGTTTGTCATGCAGGTTGGGATGCGTTGAAAAAATCAACCCATCATCCCTACAAAGAAATTCCCAATACAAAAGTAAAAGAGAGCGATGGCGGTCATGCGTTTGTGATCATTGGTTACAACCAAACCGGTTTTATCATTCAGAATTCATGGGGCAAAGAGTGGGGCACAGGAGGATTGGCTGTGCTTACCTATGAAGACTGGCGATTGAATGCCATGGATTGCTGGGTGGCGCAGATGGGTGTTACAACTGATTTGCATTTGGCCATTGCAGAATCGGCCACACTTCGTCTCGATAAAAAAAACAAAGTAGCCATTGCCACAGATCCTATTCTGAAAAAAAGAGAACTCGATCCGTTTATCATTGACATGGAAAACAACGGTCGCCTGAGCAACTCGGGTGAATACCGTACAACGGAAATGGATATTGAAGCATTGGTAACACAACATGCTGGCATTGCACGTGAACGGTGGGGATTAAAAAACAAACCGATGGATATTGCCATCTATGCACATGGTGGTTTGGTGGGTGAAAAATCAGCAGCAGACAGTTATGCAGTGTGGTGCAAGAAATTATACGATGCGCAGATATTCCCGATTATGCTGATGTGGGAGACAGATATTTTAAGCACCGTTAAAAGTATGTTGGAAGATACTTTGCTGGGGAAAGAACCAAGAGCCACTGGTGGAATTATTGACTGGATTGTTAACTGGAAAGATGAACGGCTCGAACGGTTGGCCGCACCTATTGGCAATAAAATCTGGAAGGAGATGAAGGAGAATGCAAAGGCCATCAGCTACGAAAAAAACAGTGGCGGACAGTTGTTGTACAAATATGCAACAGCAGCCGGCAGCGAATTAAAAAGTCATGTCAACATTCATCTCATCGGTCATTCGGCTGGCAGTATTGTGCACAGTCATCTGGTAGAGAAGTTAGTGAGCCTTGGCTGGAGTTTTAAAACGGTGCAGTTCATGGCACCGGCGGTAACCAATGAACTGTTTGATGCAACGATTCTCAAAGCCATCCAGAATAAAAAAATAAAGAACTATTACCAGTATCATTTAAGTGATGAAATAGAACAGAAAGATAACTGTGCTATCTATTCTAAATCGTTACTGTATCTTGTTTCCAATTCATTTGAACCCGGAAGAAAAACACCGGTGTTGGGCATGCAGAAGTTTTTTGATAAAGAAAGCAGTTATCAACTGCCGAATATTAAATCGTATCACAGTCCGGGTGTAAACAGCAAAAGCACAACGCATGGCGGATTTGATAATGATGTGGCAACGATTGATACGATCATTAAGAATATTAAGAAGTAGGGGTGTAAGAATGGAGTTGCAAGCGGAGTCTGTCATGTCGACGACAGGAGACATCTCTGCTGCGTAAGGCTATTAAATTAAAAGCAAGCTGCTCAAATAATTTCACGCTGATTCTTTAGAGATCCCTCCTTCGTCGGGATGACAGCTGTATTTAGCGCCAGTGTAAGCTTCGTCCATTAATCACTCTGTAACAAACAGTATGATGGTGTACATACAAATGGAGTTCTCTACAGTCGTGTGCAAGCTAAATAAATGTGTCTCCATCCAAGAGGCGATGCAAAAAGTAAAACAGCTTTTTGTTCTTGGTTTCTTTTATTGCTTTTTCTTGACGCTTGTCCCTTGTTCCTTGATTCTTGTTACTTCCTCTCCCTATCTTTGCCCAACTCATGGGGTGCCATACTTTCAAGGGCTGAGATTATACCCACATACCTGATCCGGGTAATGCCGGCGTAGGAAAAATGCAAATGCATGTGCATATCCTTGAGTGAATAAAACAAACAGATATGAACGTTCACGAATGGGTACAGGCATTTGTTGTACAGCTGCAAGCAGTTCCTTTATTAGAATGGATTGGTGTTGCATTTGGTGTGGCCGAAGTGTTACTGGCAAGAGCCAATAAAATTGCATTGTATCCCTGCGGTATTATTGCCGTTGTTATTTCAACCTATATCTTTTTCAATGCAGGCTTGTATGCAGAGAGTGCATTGAACCTCTACTACTTCATCATGAGTATGTATGGCTGGTGGTTTTGGGTAAAACGAAAAGATCATGCAGCGCCGGCCATCAGCAGAAATACAAAGCAAGACTGGATTATTACCGTTGCTATTGTTGTTACAGCATTTGTATTGCTGTACACGGTGCTGGTCAACTTTACCGATTCAACGGTGCCTGTTGCTGACGCATGGGTAAGTGCTACGGCCTGGGCAGGCATGTGGTTGCTCGCCAAACGAAAGATAGAAAACTGGATACTGCTCAACATCAGTAATGCATTTGCCATTCCGTTGTTGTTGTACAAAGAGCTTCCCTTGTACGCCGCATTAACACTGTTCTTATTCATCATTGCTGTATTGGGTTATATCGATTGGAATAAAAAAATCAAACAACAAACACATGCACCTGCAGTTGACTAAAAAGGAGATCGCTGACATAAAACGGTTATGTGCCCTTTCAGAAACGAAAGGCAGATTAACGCCTGCGTTGTTAAACATCATTTACAAAAAGAAATGGTTCAAACTGTTTGTTCCAAAAGAACAGGGCGGACTTGCATTGCATTTGCTGGATGCCTTGCAACTGGAAGAACAGTTGGCAGCGATTGATGGTAGTCTGGGCTGGACGGTTACACTTTGCTCCGGTGCGAATTTCTTTGCCGGGTTTATGAATCAGCAGAAGATCGGCAAACTGTTTTATGCAACAAAAATCTGCATGGGTGGAAGTGGAGCCGCAACAGGTATTGCAGAACAAACAAAAACAGGTTATGTGGTAACAGGACGATGGAAGTATGCAACCGGTACGCCGCATTTAACACATTTCACTGCGAACTGTATTATTCATCAAAACGGCAAACCTGTATTGAAAGAAGATGGTACGCCCTTGATCCGTTCGTTTTATTTTAAACGCAGCGAAGTTAACGTACACAATGAGTGGAAGGCAATGGGCCTGAAAGCAACAGCCAGCCACAGTTACAGCGTAAACAAACTGCAGGTAAAAGCAGCACGCAGTTTCGTGATTGATGCAGCACATGCCACACTGGAACATCCCATTTATACTTATCCGTTTATACCCTTTGCAGAAACAACATTGGCCGTGAATACATTGGGCATGACAAAGCATTTGCTGGATGAAGCAGCTGTAGTATTTGCAAAAAAGAAATTGCACAATGCTGTCATCTTAAAGGCGCAAAAAGAGATTGCAGCAATGCGTACGGCGTTTTACAGCATTGTTGAACAATCGTGGAATGAACTCATCAGCAAGAAAAAGATTTCTGCAAAAACAACCAAGCAAATCAGCATCATCAGCAGACAGCTGGTAAAGCTTTGCAGAAAACATGCAACAGAAGTATATCCTTATTGCGGGTTATCTTATACTGCAGAAACATCCGAACTCAATCGTGTGTTCAGAGATTTGTTTACGGCCAGTCAGCATGCGTTGTTGAATTCTGAATAGTTGTATACTGTTCCATTCTCCTGTCATCCCGAGGTACGAGGGATCTGCCGGGCAATGTTACTGTAGTTGAACAGATCCCTCCTTCGTCGGGATGACAGCTTCTTTCTGCTGATTTATCATTACAAGCGGTATAAAAAATCCCTTGCTGTAAAACACAACAAGGGATAAGTAACATGGAGTTATTTCCTTACAACGGAAAATCAAAATCAAATACAAACCGTTCGGCTTTGGGTAATGGTTTCCTTGGTATCAATTCAGTTCGCATAGCAGTGTTGTAAACAAATGCTGCAACTATTACAGCTGCCTGTTGTAAATCGGGAATGGATAAATGTTCATACGTATCCATATTGCTGTGATGTGTTCGGGTTTCGTATTCCATCGGGTCTTGTATAAACTGGAAACCCGGAATACCCACTGCATCAAAACTTACATGATCGGTTGAGCCGGTGCTGCTGAGTGTAACACCACCGTTTGCACCTAAATCGGCAAAAGGCGCCAGCCAGTTTTTGAAAATGGGTACCACAGCTTCATTGTCCTGTGCATAAATACCTCTTATTTTTCCGGTACCGTTATCCAGATTATAATAAGCACTTATTTTTTGCTGCTCCGGTTTCAGTTGCATATCGGCCGGGTTACCAAAATGTTTTTTTACATAACCAAACGAACCGTACAAGCCTTGTTCTTCGCCACCCCACAACGCAATACGAATCGTACGTTTAGGCTTAACCGGTAGTGCGTTGAGGATGCGCATGGCTTCCATCATCACAATACAACCCGCTGCATTATCGGTTGCACCGGTACCACCAGTCCAGCTATCTAAATGTCCGCCCAGCATTACTACTTCATTTTTCAATACAGGATCGGTGCCGGGTATTTCCGCAACAAAATTATAACCCGTTAAATCATTATTATAAAACACATTTTTTACATTCATCGATAAGGATACTTTTCCTTTTTTGGCAATGAAACGTGCAATACGCATACTGGTTTCAATGCTCATAGCCATTTCGGGCAAGGTAGCAGCATAGCCTTTTGCATACGAGGTGCCGCCTTGTACAAATACAGTTCCGTCTCTCGAACCACGGTTGCTGTTGATGAGTGCCACAGCTCCTTTTTTAGCGAGGTATAATTTGCAGTAATACTCCCGTTTGAGGTAAGGCACAAAAGATTCAATTTCACTACGGGCAAACATATAAGTTGGAGGCAGATGATCTAAGCTGCTGTCGCCATAACGTTTGGCATAAGGCTCAAACGGAAAACGCAACGGACGTTCCTGCGGTTTTACCATGACGATTTTGCCTTTGATGGAAGCGCCTAATTTATCAATAGAAGCAGAGTCAAGATCATCTATTAAAATAACTTCTGCTTCAACAGGAGCAGCAGTGCCAAGCGTCCAGGGAACAGGGTAGGCAATAATATCTTCGAAGTATGGTTTGCGCATACTCAATGCACTGTATTCATTGCTCCATCCTTTTCCAAACTCGCCCCATGCTTCTTTACGTGGATTAGAAAAGTTAAACTCTTTGCTGATGCTGATAAGCCATTGCAGGGCCCTGTTGTAACCCGGTGAATTGGTGAGGCGTGGTCCGCTGCCATCGGTTAAATGATGGGCAAACAATTCAATTTTCGAATGTTTGAGACCTTGTTCACGAATAAGTTCCATGATCTTAAGATCAACAGAATCCTGTGCTGTTGCCTGTGCAGCAAAGAATAAAAGAAAGAGAAATCCGGTGATGATTTTTTGCATAAACAGAGTTTAGGTAAACAAAGTAGGAAGAAGAATTAAGAAATCAAACGGAGAGTGTACCGGTTGTTTGGAATACGGTTTAAAACAGAAGAACCTTTGTATGAATCGTTGAGAAAGCAATAACTTTCCGGCACTGTTTTATAACGGTTCCTAACAACATAATTCATACATATGATCAATTGGGGTATTATCGGTTGCGGCGATGTAACCGAAGTAAAGAGTGGTCCGGCATTTAACAAAGTGCCCGGTTCGAAGCTGGTAGCTGTAATGCGTCGTGATGCGGCCAAAGCAGCGGACTATGCCAAGCGTCACAACGTACCACGATGGTACAATGATGCAGAGGCGCTCATCAACGATGCGGAAGTAAATGCCATTTATATTGCTACGCCACCATCCTCGCATGAAGCGTATGCGTTGGCTGCAATCAAAGCAGGCAAACCGGTGTATGTAGAAAAGCCCATGACGATAAGTTATGCAGCAGCACAAAACATGGTTCATGCAGCAGATGCTGCCAATGTAAAACTCACGGTGGCGCATTACCGCCGGCAATGGCCTTTGTTTCAAAAAATCCGTTCACTGCTTGCAGAAAAAGCTATTGGTGAAGTGCGGTTGGTGCAGTTGACATTCTGTAAGCAACCGCCCACTGCTGCCGAACTGAGCGATGAAAAACTGCTGTGGCGTTTTGACCCTGCTATTGCAGGTGGTGGTTTGTTTCACGACCTGGCGCCACACCAACTCGATATTTTGTATTGGTTGTTTGGCGAAGCAGAAACAGTGAGTGGCATTGCAATCAACCAGGGTGGATATTATGCCGTGCCTGATTTGGTGAATGGACAAATTCTTTTTCGTAATAAAATTGTATTTACCGGCAGCTGGTGTTTTACTGCAGCAGAAGCTTGTGATGAATGTGTGATCATTGGTAGCGAAGGTTCATTGCGCTTCAGTTTTTTTACCGATAACTGTATTACACTGCAACGTAATAATGAAACAACCCGTTTTGATTTTGAACGCTTACAACATGTACAGCAACCGATGATCGAAGCAGTGGTGAATTATTTTTCGGGCAATGCGGCGAATCCCTGTACGGCAGCAGAAGGAGCAGAGATCATGCGGTGGATGGATGAGATGGTGAAGTGAGTTTGATGTAAATTTCGAAGCCCGTCATTGCGAGGAACGAAGCAATCTCCTGTTTCGAAAATGAATAATTGTTTAAAAGGATTGCTTCGCCAAACAAAAAGTCTCCCACAACGCAGGAGACTTTTACAAATCAAATCAAAAAGACTTACGTCAGTATCACTTTCTCCATCACATCACCTGCACGAATTGCATCAATCACTTCTAAGCCTTCAGTAATTTTTCCAAAGCAGGTATGATTGCGATCGAGATGTTTTACGCCATTGCGGTTATGACAAATGAAGAACTGGCTGCCGCCAGTGTTCCGTCCACGATGCGCCATCGACATCACACCACGATCATGAAACTGTTTGGTGCCGTTTAACTCGCAGGGAATGGTATAGCCTGGTCCGCCGGCACCTGTACCATCCGGGCATCCGCCCTGGATCATAAAGTCAGGAATCACCCGGTGAAACTTCAATCCGTTGTAAAAACCTTCGCTTACTAATTTTTTAAAGTTGCCTGCAGCAATCGGGGCATCATCATCATACAGTTCAAATTTCATAATGCCTTTGGCTGTATGTATTTCGCCGGTGGTTAATTTTATTTCGCTCATAGTTCCTTTTTTAAGACTGCGAAAGTAACATATAGCAATGAATTGCAGGACAGCTACCGGTCATTTTTCGAACCGGTTAAGATGGGGTGCACAGTGTGTTCTCCAATCTTAACAATGTTTTGCCAGCCCACAACTTTCTTATCAGCTAAACGTTTTCTATTTTGTAGTTGCAATTCCGGTTGATGCGGAACGCATTCTGCAGCAACATTCATCTAAATCGTACCGTATGCCTTCAACTCTACTAAAACATGTCTGGTTGCTTTTATTCTTTTCGGCCTGTGCCACTGTTTCACAGGAGCATCTCAGCAATAGCCCTCAACAGCAAGCGGCAAATCCTGTTCTAACAACAGCATCATCCATTGATACTTTACTTGTTGATGAACAGCCACAACCTTTAACCGATCTGCAGCAAACAGAAGAAGGACAAATTGTTTTACAGGAAGGTTATTACGAAGCCACGTATAAAAGTTACTGTCTGCAACCGGGCACACCCGATCCGTCGGACAGAGATGCCTATCTGCAAATGCCCTTGCAAACACACCGGAAAGAAATTGTAGAAACAGTGTTGCGTGGTTCATTGCAGAAGCCGGAATTGGACCAAAAAAATATTCAGCTGTTGTTATGGTCAGTCGTGAGCGGATCGGATTATAACAGGCTTTCCTGGCCTGTACAGTTAACTGCCCAACAGCTGTTAACAAAGAAGCAGATCTTTCAACTAAAGGGTGGTGTGGCAGGTGTAATAAAAACAGTTGCACAACAGTTGCCCGATGCACGCATCAGCGGCGCACAGGTAAACATCAAGCGATTGTTTGAAACAGGTGCCAGTTCGTACGAAGCCTTTGAGCGTGTAGCGGTGTTGAGAGAAAAATCCACCATTCTAAAAGCTGATTATAAAAAAGAACAATGGTATGCCAAGCCGGGCGGGTATTATGTTCGTTATTTTCCTAACGGTTACCAGCAGGTGAAAATACAGGTGTACGTTCCAAAAGGTACGCTTGATTCATCGGGTATGCAGGATGGAAATTATCTCCTCTTCGATCCGGTGAACAATATGGCAACGCCTGCTAACTCCAATGCGCAACGCCTGGGAATTGGTTCGCCTGTTGCAGAAGTGATCCGTAAGATCATCCGTATACAGAAAGATATTCCGAAACCGCAACCAAAGCAGCCAACACCAAAAGAACAACCGAAATCAAGTAAAGAACAACAGTAGCAAACGAATGGGCTTTGGTTCCGGTTCACTGGATTTTATTGCTTAAGCCTTGTGCCTTGTTTCTTGTTCCTTACAGCTTCTTTCTTGTTACTTTTGCCAGGTGATTGATCTCTTGCAAAACCCCGTCTTTAACGCTTTATCTACCGGCGATCAACAGTTGAGCTTTGGTACTGAAAAGGTAAAGTTCTTCGATGCAGAAGTGTCGCCGTATGCAGGTTTCCCCGAAGATTATACAAATGGTTTTGCAGATTTGTACGCCATGCTTCCCGAGGGCCGCAGAATCTTGTTTGCAAGGCCAACAGCGATTGAACTGCCGCAAGGCTGGCAACTGCAGCACGAAATAAAAGGATTGCAGTTTGTGTACGAAGGAGGCAAGAACATCACAGGTGATTTTTCTAACATCGTTCCTTTAACAACCACACATGTAGATGAGATGATCGAATTGGTAAAGCTGACCAAGCCGGGACCTTTTGATAAACGTACCATTGAGTTTGGTTCTTACCATGGCATTTTTCAAAATGGAAAATTAGTTGCTATGACCGGTCAGCGTTTGCATGTTGAACAGTATACAGAGATCAGTGCAGTATGTACTCATCCCGATCATTTAGGTAAGGGCTATGCTTCTGCTTTAATGCAGCACCAGATGCAGATTATTTTAAACAATAACCAAATACCTTATCTGCATGTACGTGCAGATAAGGACAGAGCGATTGCTGTATACGAGCGATTGGGATTTGTTGTTTCACGCCCCATGTATTTCTATTTTATGAAACGGTTGTAAAGCGGAAAAAAAAGAGCAACTGTTGTAACAGTTGCTCCCAGGAACAGATCGTTTCACAGGTTTATTATTTACGCAGCACCAGTTGTAATTCACCTTCACGTATGCTGATCAATACCCATTTCAACGATGTTTGTGGTGAAGGAGAAGGGGCCGGTTGTTCTTCTTTATCACCGGTGGTACCTGTGTTGCTTTTCTCTACAGCTGCTATATAATTCAACCGTTCATTTTTTGTCATCGTTACCATGCTTCCTTTTTCCTCGTAATAAAAATGTACAGCAATAAAACGTTTTACATGCTCTCTTGATTCTTTGGGTAAAAAGTATTGCAGCTTCCAGAAATCACGTGAGCCTGCTTTTTTAATTGCTTTGTGTACGTTGCCTGTTCCGCAGTTATATGCAGCAACAGCCAGCAACCAATCATCAAATTCTCTGTATAAACTGTTCAGGTATTTTGCAGCTGCGGCTGTGCTTTTATAAATATTTCTGCGTTGATCTTCTTTAACTGTAATTTTTAAACCCAATGTTTTTGCCGTAGCAGGCATCAATTGCCAGATACCCGCAGCACCTGCATACGATGTGGCGGTGTTCTTCATTTTCGATTCAACAACGGCCATGTAAACCAATTCTGCAGGTACACCTTCTTTCTCTAAAATTTTACGGATGAGTTGAAAGCTGTTGCTGTTTTGTTGTTTGATTTTATCCAGCAGTGCATCATGTTCAATAATATAGGCATCCGTAAATTTCTTTGCAGATGCGTGTACTGCTATTGCCACTGTTTGTTCATTACTGAAAGTGCTGAACGAATCGGCCGGCAGTGCATAGGCTGCCTGTTGCAGCAAAGGTTGCTGCACAACAACTGCTGCACCTGCATGTTGCAGCATGGCCAATGGCATACAGAATAAACCAAAACGTTTGAGTTGCTTTGTTTTCATAATACTGTTTTTTCGTAAAAGAATACGGATAGGAAATGGATGTTCCTCAAAAACAGTTTTTCAGAAAAGAATTGGAAATGCGATCAAAAAAGTCAGGATTGATCGGGTTACGGCGCACTATTTTCAATAATCGTGCTAAAGTGAGAGTACAAAGCTAGAAGGCATTTTTTCGAAGAACGAATTTTCGCTTATGAAAAACTACGATGACACGCTAAACAGCTGAAGCACAGCTGAATAAGTTTTCAACAGCAATTCTGTCAGGGAGTTTTACGATTGAAAATATTTTTAAAAAAATCTTGATTGCTGCAGCTTAACAAGCTGAAATGCTGGTTTTTGTGTTACAGGCGGCTGCGGATAGTACGCAACACATGGCTCAACTGGTCTTTCGGTGGTTTCTTATTCAGAGCTGTTTGAATTGAGATTGATCTGTGTTTTTTTTGTGAAAGAAAACACAGTTCGCTGTTCGCATAATCAGCATTTTACTTTTTTAAAGAAGGCTTAGCAGATCATGCTTGTAAATGTTTCATCGCTTCTTAACTTTAGTAAAATATAATTACACATGGAAACAACATCACAGGCATCCCTGCTCGTTAAAATGACGGTTGCAGCATGGGATTCACAGAATAATTATTTTACCAAGCTCATTGATTCATTAAGCGACGGGCAAATGCAGAATGAAATTGCACCGGGCAGAAATACCGGCGTTTACCTTTTAGGTCATCTTGTTGCAGTAAGTGATGCCATGTTGCCTTTACTTGGCTGGGGCGATAAATTATATCCTGAACTGGAAGAGGTATTTATCAAAAATCCGGATAAAGCAACTGCTGTTAAACCATCTGTTGCTGAGTTAAAAGAAAAGCTGCATGCAGTTAATGCAAAACTGTCTTCACAATTTCACACGGCAACCATTGATCAATGGCTCGACAGGCATATGGCAGTATCGCCAGAAGATTTTGCAAAAGAACCACATCGCAACAGGTTGAATGTACTCATCAGCAGAACCAATCATATGGCGAACCATATTGGTCAGCTCCTGCTGTTGAAATAACTGCCTGCTCTTTATTCATTGGTTGCTACAGCTGCTCTCGTTTGTTGCTCCTTTAATATTGTTTTAAGATAAGGTGTTGCTGTTTGCTGCAATGATGTTGCAGTAATGTTTAACGCATGCGGATTACTGAGCAGCTGCACCCACGGCTTCGCTCCATCGAAGGGATAGCTGCCAAAGACAATCACAGGGGTGCCTTTTGCAAGAATTGTTTCATCGTCTTTCAGTATCCACTGCTCGGCCCAGTTGTATAAAAATTTAGCATCCGTTTCCAACAAACGCAAACAGGAGTGTGATGCAGGATAACCTGGCAACTCGTATTGATGAAAGCCGATGCCTTTTTTGTTTTCGATATTAAAATTCCAGTAGAGATCCCACTCGTCGTTAAACGTGCTGGTTGTTTTTTCGGCTTTCCAGTTGGTAAAGTATAAACCCACCGGTGTTGGGTCTGCTTTCCGTCCCATGTTTGTTGGCCCTGCATAAAATAATTCACCATATGCATAAGCCGCAAAAGTTTGCGATGGATACGAAAAGAAAATTATTTTTTCTACTTTATCCACACCGGGTACACTTGCAGGAAATGGAAGATAGGTTGCAAGATCACCACTCAAATCATCCGGCACAAGTATCGAATCCATTTTAGCAAGATGACTACTGTCGGTTCGGTTTACTGCAAGTACAATTGATCGTTGCGTCTTGTCCGAATTTCTTTGCAGCCAGCTCTGCGTATTTTCCAAATGGTAGCTTATGCGGACTGGTTTTTTCCAGACACGTTTTGCCTTGACTCTTATTTTTTCTTTTTGCGTTTGTTCGCATCCGTAAGAAATACTAGCAATCACAATGCATAGTATGATTGAAATGGTATAGTTGTACATCGGTTTTAAATTATGTATTGCTATGCATTTTGCAAAGCATGTGCCACAAGAAATAAAGAGGCATTCAAACAAAACGGGAAAGCTTTACGCTTTCCCGTTTTAACAGTTGAGCTGTCTGTTATTTTACCGACAGATAAATTTCGCCAAGCTCGGTTACTTCTCCATCTCTTACCTGTACCTGTTGTATGAGTTTATTCCTGTAAGGTGGTAATGCTTCGATCCATACATGATAGATCCCTTCTTTGAGTTTCTGTACTTCAAAATGGCCCTGCACAATATTGCTGCGAACAGTATCAGTACCCGAAATGGCGAATATCTGCAGCGCATTCTCCGGTGGATTTACCTTACCTCTTACAATGCCTGTTTGCTGCAGGGCAAAAGCCGATATCAGTAATCCGGCAATCAATAAGCCAATCATCTGTATACGAATTACTTTCATAACGATGCTGTTTTATGATGAATAAACGGATTCCATTATATCCATTCAATCATCGTGCCATCGATCATGTGTTTATCGCATCGTCTTGTATCGTATTGATTTGCTGTCTGCTTATTATTGTAAAAAATCAGTCAGCGTATTTTTCAGGTTGTTGTCTATCCGTAGAAAATTTTGCATCCCTTGTGTTTTTCTGTACAGCAATGGCGGCAAATAAACTCAGTGTAAAACTCATGGCATAAAATCCTTTTTCACTTCTCAGTAGTTCGGCATTCCATAAACCAACGGTCAATAAAACAATGGATGCGATCGTTGCAAACCATGCAAGACCGTAATAGAGATTGGTCACCGGTATACCTTCCAGCTGATCACGCACTGCTTTCTGTACAGAGATAGCAGCGAATAAACCAAAGAGCAGTACTGTGAAATAATAGCCTTTTTCATTCAGTTCCATATCGGCATTAAACAGACCAATGAGAAAAGCGGTAATGCCAACGAGTAATGCAAACCAGGATGCAGCAATAAAGGCAGGAGAGGGAGCAAGATTTTGTTTTTGTTGTTCCATGTTGTGTGTTTTGATGTAGTGCAAACCTATCTGTACAGCAAGAGATAATTTTTGACAAACATCAAAACTCCGAACAGTAATTGTTAAATGCGGCTGCGGATGCGGCTGAGTGTTTCCTGGCTGATGCCGAGGTAAGAAGCAATTTGTCCTAATGAAACCCTCTCAAGAATATGGGGCGATTCGTTGAGCAGTTGTTCATAACGTTCAGCTGCCGTTTTAAACTGTGCATTTACATATCGCTCTTCCAACCGGATATAATACTTTTCGTAAGCAATACGAACAGTACGTTCAATTTCGGGATTGCTATTGAGCAGTGCATTGAGTGTGTCTTTTGAAATTGACCAGAGCACACTGCCTTCAATCAGCTGCAGGTTTTCAACCGCAGGTTCCTGTGTAATAAAACTGTGGAAGGAAGTAACAAAATCGTTTTCGAAACCAAACCAGTGTGTGATCTCTTTTCCATCAAGATTATAATAACCACGCAACGCACCTTTTTCCATAAAATACAAATGTCTGCAAACAGTACCTTCTGTTACCAGTAATTGATTTTTCGGATAAACAACCTGTTCGAAGCAGGTATGCAGCAGTTCTTCTGTTTCCTTACTGATGGTTGAAAATTGTTTGATCTGTTGCAGCAGTTGTTGCATCATACCGAAGCTGTTTTGATTAATTTTTTACAGTGGAGAACAAGGATGTTAAACAGGTACCAATCAGTTGTACGCCGCCTGCAATGGATTCTTTATAAGCCGGTGCAAAAAACGGTGAATGCAACGATGGTAATGCTGCAGCATTGCTGTTAGGTGCTGCAGTACCCAGCCATAACAGATATGCCGGTGTATCTTTAAAAGATCGTCCATACACACCAAAGTCTTCACCAATCATGACCGGTTGTACTTGTTGCACTGCAGCGGCTCCATGCTTTTGTGCAACTGTTATACGCAACTGATCGCCTAACGTAGGTGTGTTGTATACAGAAGGGATTGACATATCCAGTAAATCGTACAACGGTAATTTATCGTTGGGCAAGCCTGCTGCAATTGCAAGGTTATCACCAATGGTTTTCAACCGTTGAAAGATAATGGCACGGGATGCTTCGCTGTACGAACGGATCGTTAAACGCAGTACTACTTTATCGGGAATAATATTGCCGGCACTGCCGCCTTGTATAGCACCAACTGTTATCACTGCCGGATCGTTCGGTGAAAGATTACGGCTTACGATCGATTGAATTGCTGTTACATATTGCGCTGCCAGCAACACCGGATCAATAGCTTGATCGGGCACAGCACCATGACCGCCTTTACCATAAATGGTAATGTTCATCATGTCAACAGCAGCCATCATATAACCGTTGCAAAAACCAACAGTACCTGCAGGTAAACTTGCATGGTCGTGTACTGCTAACAGTTTGTTTGGTTGAGGTAGTTGTTGAAAGTTGGTGGTGGTGATCATGCGCTTGGCACCTTGCCCCGTTTCTTCGGCCGATTGTGCAAGCAACACCAGTGTACCTTTCCATGAGTTGCGTTGCTCGGACATTAACTTGGCAATGCCTAACCATACGCTCATGTGAATGTCGTGGCCGCAGGCATGCATAGCAGGTAACGATTCTTCACCACGCATTCTTGTAACAGTACTGGCAAAAGGTAAACCGGTTTGTTCCTTCAAGGGCAAACCATCCATATCTGTACGATAGTAAACAACAGGCCCATCACCATTTTTTAATACCGCTGCAAAACTGTGATAGCCCAGCGAATCGGTGATGGTATAACCCCACTGTGTAACCGCTTGCTTTAGATAGGCTGCCGTTGCTGCTTCCATGGTACTTAGTTCGGGATTGGCATGCAGGTGTTGATACCATTGGCTGTACAGCAAACTGTCTTTATTGGTTTGTTGCTGAAAGGGCTTTGCATTTTTCTGTGCAACTGTTGCAACAGCAAGAAAGCATAAACTAAGAATAACAGCAGTTTTTTTCATGTTGAGGACTATCCGTTCTGACTATGATGGGATGTTCACGAAGTTATTGTTATTTAAAATTCAGTCAGCAACGGTTTCCTGTTTTCTGTATTAAAAGCAGTGTCGTTTTTCAGAAAGAAGTATCTTCAAACCAAAATCATTACCATATGAGAAAAAAGATGTATCTGCTGTTTTGTGCAGTGAGTTGTTTCGTATTCGTCAGCAGTTTTGCGCAGAAGCCCGCCAAACAATCGTTTTACCAGCTTACGGTGTATCATTACACAACCGCCGAACAGGAAAAAGTGTTGGATAGCTATTTGCAGAATGCCTTACTGCCTGCATTGCACCGTCAACAGTACAAAGATGTAGGTGTGTTTAAAGCCATCGCCAACGATACCGCCAAAGAGAAATTATTATATGTGCTGATAACAGCACCCGCTGTTGAACAGTTTACCGGCGTTGCTGTAAAGCTGGAAAAAGATGCAGTGTATCTACAGGCAGGAAAGGAATACCTGGATGCAGTGTATACCGCAGCTCCTTACAGCCGTATGGAAACGATCTTATTAAAAGCATTTCATTTGGCGCCATCGTTAATGAAACCAAATTTGCAGTCGGCCAAGAAAGACCGTGTGTACGAATTACGCAGCTACGAAAGTGCAACTGAAAAGATCTTCCGTAACAAAGTGCATATGTTTAACGAAGGCGATGAGATCGGCTTATTCAAGCGGCTCAACTTCAACGCAATCTTTTACAGTGAAGTAATTGCCGGCAGCAAAATGCCCAATCTCATGTACATGACCAGCTTCGAGAACATGGATGAACGCAATGCACACTGGAAAGCCTTTGGTGCAGATGAACAGTGGAAAAAACTTTCAAGCGATCCGTTCTATCAAAAAAATGTATCGCATATTGATATTACGTTTTTACGTCCGGCCGATTACTCTGATTACTGAGGCGTATAACCGGTAAAAAAGAAACCAAGACATCTTTCATGTTTTCGATGACAAACGGTAACCTGCGGTTACCGTTTGTTTTTATATGCGTGGGGAGTAGTTTACTTTTACGTTTAAATAACCTTATTATGAAACGAATAGCGATTCTCTTTTCAGTGCTGCTGGTTACCGGTTTCACTGCCGTTGCACAACGTTTGCATTTGCCCGATAACGGTGCGAATTACAAAAACAAGATCAGCCGCCGGTTAGCATTAACTGATATTGATATTACCTATAATTCGCCGGGAGTAAAAGGCCGTGAAGGAAAAATATGGAACACCGATATTGCACCATTTGGCTTCACAGTATTGGGTTATGGTTCTATTGTGGAGAGTCCCTGGCGTGCCGGTGCCGATGAAAGCACCACGATTTCTTTTTCTACGGATGTAACCATTAACGGCATGCCGTTAAAAGCAGGCAAGTACGGTTTCTTTATTGCCTTATATAACGACAGCTGCACACTCATCTTCAACAAAAACACAGAAGGCTGGGGTAGTTATTTTTACAACAAAGACCTCGATGTATTGCGTGTTTCAACAAAACAACAGAAAGACCAGCAACAAAGTAAAGAGCGCCTGGAATATACCTTCAGCAAACAAACGGCACAATCGGTGGAAGTAGCAGTAGAGTGGGAGCGTTGGCGCATACCCTTTACCGTTACTGTAGATGTGGTAAGGACTACGTTGGCTTCCATTCAAACACAACTGAGCGGTGATTTGGGTTTTGAACCGGCTGCGTTGCAAGCAGGAGCACAATGGTGTTTGCAAAACAATGTCAACTACGAACAGGCTTTGCATTGGATCAATACCGCAGTAGCACCCACATTAGGTGGTGTAAAAACATTTAGCGCTTTAAGTACCAAGGCCGGACTGTTAACCAAACTCGGTCGCACACAGGAAGCGGATGCCTTGATGAAAGAAGCGATGGAAAACGGTACTGCTGTTGAAATACATGGTTATGCAAGGCAGTTACTGAACCAGAAGAAAGTAAACGAAGCGATGGAAGTATTTCAGTTCAACTATAAAAAACACAAAGGTGCATTCCCCACCAACGCAGGTTTAATGCGTGGTTACTCAGCATTGGGCGATTTGAAGAATGCATTGAAATATGCAAAGCTGGCTCTGGCACAATCGCCCGACGAAGGCAACAGAAAAGCATTGGAAGCAGCAATAAAAACATTGGAAGAAGGAAAGGCGTTGTGATTGGAGTGAATAGTCAATGGTGAATGGTGAATGGTGAGTGGTGAATGGTGAGTGGTGAATGGTGAGTGGTGAATGGTGAGTGGTGAATGGTGAGTGCGAGCAGCGGCACATCTTTTTATCATAGCAAAGAATGATGAGCTGTCAACATCTCTATCCCCTCCTTGGAGGGGTGAGTAGCGCTTTAAACACTCAGCATAACTGAAAGGGGTGGGTTGTATTGATTGAAGAAAAGAAACACTTAATAATAAAAACG